>Ga0302252_1000090_pt1 | contig 119069 bp, 112 predicted proteins | sample AAG_RA_Leu_MG_FD_193511 | JGI IMG/M metagenome (GOLD analysis project Ga0302252, IMG submission 193511) | Enriched activated sludge microbial communities from anaerobic digester in WTTP, New Holstein, Wisconsin, United States - AAG_RA_Leu | ecosystem: Engineered > Bioreactor > Anaerobic >... | reverse complement strand
GTAATGCCATCTCAATACCGGTTAAGACTGCCGCTTTTCCCGCCCGCTTTCAAAACTTATTGCGACGGGATCCCGTTTCATTATTTCTTATACAGAACAACGGGACAACCGCTCAGCCACCTCTCCAATGTTACACTCGCAAATCTACGGTAATGCCATCTCAATACCGGTTAAGACTGCCGCTTTTCCCGCCCGCTTTCAATGCTTATTGCGGCGGGATCCCGTTTCATTATTTCTTATACAGAACAACGGGACAACCGCTCAGCCACCTCTCCTTAAGTCTTGTATCCAGGGAAGTCCCGTAACGCAGAAATCGCTTGTTCAGAAAAACCGGGACACCTCTCCAATGTTACACTCGCAAATCTACGGTAATGCCATCTCAATACCGGTTAAGACTGCCGCTTTTCCCGCCCGCTTTCAATGCTTATTGCGACGGGATCCCGTTTCATTATTCTCATCTACAGATCCCACGAGACATTCAAAGCCACTTCTCTAATCTCTTCGCAGGCGCGGCCTACGCCGGGATAAAAAGCTGTGCGAATATGCGGGTGATGATGCTGCTCGCCACCTGGCAGGAGTAATTGCAGAAATTCACGAAAGAGAACTTCTCAAATATGAAGTTAAACATCAAAGCGAGGAGAAGAATGTTTATCATATAAATAAAGGAAAAACCGAAGATGTAATTTCCTTTCAAGAAGTCGCCTTTCTTGGCGCGCATGGTCTTGGCGCTGAAGATCAGGTGGAGAGTGAGAGTGAATCCGCTCAGGAACACCCAATAACCGGTTAAATCTTTCCAGAAGATTGAGACCAGCGGATAGAGCATGAATAATACCAATGTATAAACAGGCAGGAGGTACGGGGCCACGCGCACCAGCGGCTTGACGAACCTGAAAATGAATTCCACTATTTTATAGCCGCCGCGGTAGATCATCGCCGGTTCCCAGACAAAATGATGGATAACCAGCAGGCTGACCACGCCGGACCAGAAATAAACGCGGTCTGCGTGGTCTATAAGGGAAAGCTCGTTGATGAATCCCACCGTCACGGTGTAGACGAACGGAAGAAGCAGGAGCCCGAAGATGAACTTGGTGATGCCGAAAAGTTTCTGCCCGAGCTCCGCCAACTTTTGTTTAAACCCGCCGCCGGCGCCCTCTTCTTCCGCTATGCCCGGCTCCAACTGCGGTTCAGATAAACTCTGATCCCCATTCAGCTCAGGTAAGTCGCTCATAGTTATTCATGTATGGCCTCAAGGCCTGCGGGATAAGGATGGAGCCGTCCGCCTGCTGGTAATTCTCCAGTATGGCGATCATGGTGCGCGGCATAGCCAGCCCGGACCCGTTTAGTGTGTGCACAAACTCCACCTTCTTGGAGTCTTTCCTGCGGAAACGAATGTTGGCCCTGCGCGCCTGGAAGGCCTCAAAATTGCTGCAACTTGACACCTCCAGCCAGGCGTCCGCTCCCCCGGCGTAGGCCTCCAGGTCGTAACATTTGGCGGCGGAAAAACTCAAGTCTTCCGTGGTCAGCGCCACAACCCGATAAGGGATGCCGAGTATTTGCAGCACCTCCTCGGCGTTGCCGACCAGCGACTCCAGTTCTTCATATGAATTCTCTGGTTTGGAAAATTTAACCATCTCTACCTTGTCAAACTGGTGCACGCGGGTCAACCCTTTGGTGTCCTTGCCGTAAGAACCGGCTTCCCTGCGGAAACAAGCGCTGTAGGCGGTATAATAAACCGGCAGGCGGCCTTCATCGAGTATCTCATCGCGGAAGATATTGGTCACCGGGACCTCCGCCGTGGGGATCAGAAAAAGGTCCTCGTCTTTCAAACGGTACATATCATCTTCCAGCTTGGGCAGTTGTCCGGTACCGGTCATCGAGGCCCGATTCACCAGAAACGGCGGAGATACCTCCACGTAACCGTGTTTGCTGGTGTGCAGGTCCAGCATAAAATTTATCAGCGCCCTTTCCAGGCGCGCGCCGGCGTTCTTGAAAAGCAGAAAATTCGAACCGGTGAGTTTGGTGCCGCGGGTAAAATCCACGATATCCAACTTCTGGCAGATCTCCACGTGGTTAAGCGGCTTAAAACCGAATTTCGGCGGCTCTCCCCAAGTGCGCACGACCTGCTTATTCTCCGGGGCCCCGCGCGGTATCGAAGCATGAGGTATGTTCGGGATGGTAAGGACCAGTTTGTTGACTTGCTCTTCCAGATCGCGCAATTCGTCTTCCAGCACGTCTATTCTGCCGGCGATCTCTTTCATCGCGGCGATGCGTCCGGAAGCGTCCTGTTTGTTCTTCAACAACGCGCCGATCTCCGCGCTGGCAGCATTCTGCTGCGCGCGCAAACCCTCGGTCTCCAGCAAAACGGCGCGCCTGCGTTCCTCCGCTTCAAGCAAAGGCCCGATATCTAACTTGGCAGCGCGTTCACTCAACGCCTTCCTCACCTGGTCAGGATTTTCTCTTATGAATTTAATGTCCAGCATCTCTCAAGAATAGTCCATTATTCATGGTCCACAGGCCACGATTATTATAAAAAATAAACTAACCTTTTTACTCGTCTCTCGTGCTTCTTCCTTCGTCCTTCAACTTTTTTCTACTATCCTTTGATCACTCCCACAGGGCGCATGCGGCAAACGCGTTTAGATATTCCGGCGCGGTGCACCACATCCACAACGTCATTTACGTCCTTGTAAGCCTGCGGGGCCTCCTCGACCAGTGTCCCTCGTCCGGAAGCCTTGACCATTATACCTTTAGATTCCAATTCTTTCAAGAGAATCTCCCGATCGATGCTGCGCATAGCCGCGGAGCGCGATTTGACTCTTCCGGCTCCGTGACAGGTGGTGCCGAATGTCTCCTGCATGGCCTTTTCCGTGCCGGTAAGCAGATAAGAATTCCTTCCCATGTCCCCGGGGATGATCACCGGCTGCCCGATCAGCTTGTATTTTTCCGGCAGGTCGGGATGGCCGGGCGCGAAGGCGCGCGTAGCCCCCTTGCGATGCACGCAAAGCCGTCTGAGCTCGCCATTAACCTCATGCTTCTCTATCTTGGCGATATTGTGCGCCACGTCATAGATCAGCGACATTCCCAGCTTCTGCCAGGAAGTCTTAAAGACCTTCTCGAATACCAGCCTGACCAGGTGCATCAAACACTGCCGGTTCGCCCAGGCGTAATTCGCCGCACAACGCATAGCCGCCAGATACGCCTTCCCCTCCGGGGAATCCACCGGAGCACAGGCCAACTGGCGGTCGGGAACGTTTATGTTGTATTTCTGCGAACAGGAAAGCATCTGCCGCACGTAATCCTCGCAAACCTGATAGCCTAAACCGCGAGAGCCGGAATGTATCATTACCGTAACCTGCCCCAGGTCAAGCCCCAGTTCATCGCAGACCCGGCTGTCGTAGAGTTGATCTATCACCTGCACTTCTATGAAATGATTGCCGGAGCCGAGAGTGCCGGACTGCGCCTTGCCGCGCGTGTAAGCCCGCTCCGAGACCATACCCGGATCCGCCCCCTGGATCGCGCCGTGCTCTTCGGTGTATTCCAGATCTTCCTCAACACCCCATCCTCTTGACACCGCCCAGCCGGCGCCTTTGACCAGCAGTTCCTTTTCCTCGCGCGCGCTGATCTTGATATCGCCTTTGGAGCCTATGCCCGACGGCACGCCGGAAAACAAAGCATAAACCAACTCCTCCTGTATTCCTTTGATATCATCAAAAGAAAGATCCGTCCTTAGCAGACGGATGCCGCAGTTGATGTCGAACCCCACGCCGCCGGGAGAAATTACCCCGCCTTGCTCCGGGTCGGTAGCCGCCACGCCGCCTATGGGGAAACCATACCCCCAATGAATATCCGGCATCGCCAGGGAAGCATTAACTATACCCGGAAGGAAGGCCACGTTGGCGACCTGCTCCGCGGCCTTATCCCGCAGTATATCCTTCAACAGTTTTTCGTCGGCGTAGATGATACCGGGAACGCGCATACCGGGTCTCGCGCTTTTCGGCAGGCGCCAGCGGCAATCGTCTATCTTTTGCAGTTCTATCTCCCCTTCAGCCATAGATTACCACCAGTATTTCACCGTGTAATTCAGTTCGTTCTCGCCTTTTACCGAAACCGGAATAAGGAATTCCGCCGTTGCAGCGTCGGTCTTGACGAATTTATGCGAATTCTGACTGACCTTCCAATTGGCTCCGCGGTTAAAATGTTCGATCACTTTGACTTCTATATTATTATCTTTGTGATTACGCAGAACGACCTCCACGCTTTCTTCCAGCCAGTTCGTGCCCTGCCGCGAGCTAACAACTTTCCTCTCCCCGACAACGTCAAAGGCTTCGCCGAGTTTGATCTTGACCATCTCTCCCTCGGGCGTATGGTCAAGGGAATCTTCTCCGATGAACTGCAGGCTGGCGTCGGCGTCCTGTTTATAAGCTTTGATCCGGCCTTTTGGCAGAGGCATACCGAGTTTGCTCCCCTTATCATTGCGCAGTTCGATGACCACGCTTACTTTGCGCTCGCCCTGTTCCGATCCCGGATAAAACTGCCCGCGGTTCTCGAAAATGAAGGATTTCTTCACCGGTATGTCACCCGCGGAAAGCAGAGATATCTGCTTGCTCTGATTCTGCCGCACGGTCACCGGCCTTGGCAGCGAATAAATATGATATTCGAAGAAGGCCTTTTCCTCGAACTGCGCGCCGGACAGAGACGCCTCTTTCCTCACCGCGTCATACATCATCATCGGAGACTCTTCGCGCGCCCGGTTGACGTCACCGGCGATCAGTTTGAGCGCCGCATCACGGTAATCCGCTCCGCTGCGGTTGTCTATACTGACCCACCCGGACAGGTCTATCCGCGTGTCATCCTTGTTTATCACGGCGATGTAATCCGCCAGCCAGTTAATCCCGCGCGCCAGATAAGAGACCTCCACCAGCTGTTTGCCTTCCCTGCTGCTGGAAAGTATCCAGCTTAAAGCCGGTTTGCTGATCAACCCCTGCGGCAATTCCGGGAAAGCGATCTCTCGGATATTGTTCCCGCGCGAGACAAGCGAGATCCCGGCATTCGTTCGAAGGACAAGACTGTCGTTGTCGTAACTGAGAAGCGTCCCTTCGTAGGATTTGCCGTCCTTTGCCGCCAGACGAACGGTATTACCCAGATATTTCGAAAGCAGCTTGTCGGCGCTGACCAGGTCGTATTCGTAATTCTGCTCCAGGATCAAACAACCGGCCGGATCGCTCAAATTCTTGAAATGTAGAGAGGTGGACTCTATGGAAGCGGCTACGTCTTCGAAACGCAGGCTGGAAACCCCTTTCTTTATGTCGAGAAAACGCTTATCCTTGACCAGCCCGAAATCCTGATTGTAAACGGTCAATTCCACGCCCGGTTTCTCCGCAGCGGCGACAAAGCATACCGGGAATATCGATACTACGGCCAAAACGCTGAAAAAACGCTTCATCAATACCTCCTCCCGCCGGTTTGAAACCGGCGGCTGCGATTTTAAACATCAAAAACCACCTTCGCCTGCCATACCTCCCCCTGCCCGGAGATGGAAAGCTCGTGGAAAGTAGCGGCCTTAATTTCTATGTGTATTTCACAGGAAGAAAACGGCAGCCCGAAAATCTCGGCGCGCACAGAACGCTCGTCCAGACTGACAATCTTGAAATCACGAAACACCGCCTCTTGAGAAGTCGAGAAAAAAAGGAGCTCATTGAGCCAATTAACGAGGAGTTCCTCACGTCCGGCGGCGTTCTGGGAAACGCTCGCCGTCACGCGCTGCCCCTGTTTATCGAAGACAGGATCGGCAATGATCTCGAACATGGCAACCGCGGTATTCACAAAGAGCTCTTTAAGGCTCTTCGCCCGCACGAGTATCGCCACGTCCGCGGTATGCTCGAGTAACTCATAATTAGCGTTGCCCATGGCTCTCCCTTTGTAGAAACATATTTTACCATAAAACCCGCTAAATTAACTTTAAATCTATCTTGACATAACCGGCTGCGGTTTTATAATAAAGAAGAGTTGTATTTCCCGTCATCGCAACTTCCACGAGAGGAGGCCTTCAATGAAGAAAGCGGTCCAGGTGAATAAAAAAAGCAAGGCCAAGAAACAACTCTCCCGTTATTGCCGTTCAGGCAGGGTGCTCTGGTAATCTTCCGCGTTATTTCCCGGTACTAAACCACACGGTCATTTCAAAAAATGCCTAAAGACGATATTTTTCTGCCCGGCGGCTCATTGAAACCACCGGCATATCTTCTCAGTAAACTTGGACGCTGCGTGGGAATATCCACGCGCAGCGGGAACATCTATGCCCTCCCAGCGGAAAGCTTTCCCGCCCTGCGCGCATGGAACGAGGAGATCTCCGGACTGAAAACAGCCCCTTCCCGTTCAGAACTGCGCCGGCTGGCGAACAAACACCGCGTCCCGACGAACCTAACTTCGCTCTTCCCGCTGCCCGGGAAAAAGCAGCTGCGCGAGATCTCACGCAGACCTCATTTCACCGACATTACCCTGAATATAACTTCCTCCTGCAACCTGCGATGCAGATACTGCTGGAATGACCGGGGACAGTACTCCAACAATTCTTTCCGCGAATCCGGGCAGAAACTCGGCGGCGGCGAACCCGGTGAGAGCGAAATGTCTCCCGAAACCGCCCGCAAGGCCGTTGACCTGCTTGTATCCTTAAGAGGCAGAGAAAAAGAACTGGTAGTGGATTTCTACGGAGGCGAGCCGCTCTTGAATCTTCAGACGTTATTGGCCGCGGTTGACTATTGCCGGGCAAACAAAAAAAAATGGAAAGTTAATTTCCACTTCCTGCTGGCCACCAACGGCACACTGCTCACCCCGAAGCTGGCGCGCGAACTTATCTCCAAAGGCGTGCAGATAGCCGTTAGCATAGACGGAGGCAAGATCATCCACGACGGCAACCGTCCTTTTGCCGGAGGCAAAGGGAGTTTTTCGGAGATCGCCGCCAACCTTAAGAAGATGCCGCGCGGGATAATGAAACGGCTCGTCGGCCGCGCCACGGTCACGCCGCAGCACGCGCAGATGACAAGGATTTTCGACGACCTGCGCAGAATGGGATTCGAAAGGATGGAACTATTCGAGAGCGAAGATGCCTGTCACCGCGTCACCCCGCAGCGGGAAGCCTTCTTCTTCAAGACCGACGAACAATACGCGCTGCTTTGCCGGGAGTATGAACGCCTGGCGCTAAAATACATAGACGAGACGACTGCCGGCAGGCTAAATTACAGGAAAACCTTTTTTAACCGTTTCTTCAAGCTGATGCAGAGATTGTATTATAACCATCAGGTCGCCGGTGGCTGCCCGGCGGCACAGGGACAACTGGCGGTAGGAGCGGACGGCGGCATCTACCCGTGCACCTCTTTCCTGGGAATCGGAGAATTCAAACTGGGAGATCTCTATAAAGGCGGCCTGGATAAGAAAAAACACGCCTGTTTCCTGGCTCAGGTACAAAGAAGATTCAAGAACTGCTCCGCCTGCTCCCTTTTCAGCCTCTGCCGCACCACAGGGTCCTGCCTGAACATAAACCATTACTTCAACGGTGACATCTCCAAACCGCACGAAAGAAGCTGCCGCCTATTCAAAGAGAAAATAGAATTGGCCGCCGCCGCCCTCGCCATACTCAACGAAAAAATACCCGGCAAACTGGAAGAACTCTTCGGATTCGACCCGGTGGGAAGAAGAGGAAACAAGTTATATTGAGGTATCAAGCCGGGAGTATGCATACTGCCACTATTTAACACAAGTTTTCTTAAGCATAAAAACCCACAGCTTAGATAGTATCAGATTTTTTTCTACTTTTTATTGGGCTCTCTTCAAGCTATAATGAAGCTATCTTACATTCTACCACTCCGCATCAAGATTTGTCTTTTTGCCAGAGTTGAACTTGACAAGCTTATTCCAATGAATTTCACCCGATGAGGAACAATAATTCTTCGCGAATTGAATCGTGAATTTATTGATTACTTTTGAGTATTCCTTCATAAATTGATCGTTTTTTACTCTAGCTTGAAAACCAAGGGGCTCAATAATCTTTGTGTATAAGCTATCGCAACCTGAGATAAAAGTCCAAAATCTTTGACCGCATAATTTTAAGTAATCTCCCTTATCCGGGACATCATCAATCCCATAACAACATCCGTTGACTGCTAAGATGTTAGCGGCCCTAGCATTAGTTCTCAAGACGCGTTTTGCTCTAACAAAATCTTCTCTCATCTTTGAAATTTGCCTACTATTTCCCCAATTCGGACCTGATTTAATCGCGACAATATATCTAGCGCTTCCCTTCTCAAACTCCAGATCAATACCTTCTGCGGAAGATTTCCTACCTCTGTAAACTTTTTCGCAAATGAATATTGCCAACTCCTCAAGAAAACCTCCGAATACTCCTTCTTCCTGTGAAGAAAGATATGCATCCAATACAGATTTCACAAGATCTTGAGCAGTTGCGATATTCTTCGCCTTAAAAAGATACGGATTCTTTCTTTTTAGAACCAAGTCTAATTTGAGTTTCAATAGGCTTTCTAAACGCGCTTTATGAAACTTCTGAATATTCTGTCCAATAAAATTTACAATCTCGCCTTCCCGGACTTTCCCCATGCATGACCTCTCTTGTCGGCAATAAAAGACTCTACTGATGGAATTCGCTTCTTAGCTATTGTTACATAATCGGCTACAATATCAATACCCACAGAATTTCTATGCAACTTTAAAGCGGCTTCACAGGAAGTCCCTGCTCCAACAAATGGATCAAGAACCCAATCGCCTTCTTTCGTAAATAACTTTATGAACCATTCCGGAAGCGATATGGGGAATGTAGCGCTATGATTCTTATTGCCGGTTTCAGTCGCAAGATGTAAAACGTTTGAAGGATATGCCTTCTCACGACCGACCCAATTTGCGATATTCTTTCCGAATCCGCTTTTTACCTTTGAATCAAATCGAATAACATCATTCTTCCCCAGACTCTTAAGCCTTGTTTTCGCCCAAGCCCCCATAGGCACCATGACATTTTCCTGGTACATATGAAAATCTTTGGTTTTATTAAATTGCAAACACCTTTCCCAAGCATCGCGAAAACGATTAGGCCATTTACCAGGATGACAATTCCTCTTATGCCAAATATACTCTTCTGTCCAAAGCCAACCTTGTTGTCTAAGTTTAAGAATAAGTTCTAAAACATACGTATGTCTCTCGCCATTGACTACTCGTTCCTTTATGTTAAGTATGAATGTCCCTGTTGGCTTAAGCACCCGCAAGAATTGCTCGCTGCGCTGGAAGAACCACTCAACGTATTTATCAGGTTTAATTCCTCCATAGGTATCCATTCTACTATCAGCATAAGGAGGGGAAGTAACAATAAGATCAAAATAATTATCTGGGAAATCACTAAGGACTTCCAGGCAGTCGCCTCTTAAGATATCTGTCTTAACTTCTTTTGTTACTCCGTGTGTCGCAGTGATCATAGCCTCATACTGTTCCATAAACATAAAAACCTCCGCTTTTTAGGCGAAGGTTTTAGTTATATTAACGTGGCAGTTCCCCCTTCAAACGATACCACTTCAAGTTATTGTCCTTTTTATACACCCGCTCCTCCTAAATGTCAAGCATGATATTATCTAATCAACCATTGAGTATTTATACCCCTAATAGTATAAATTTATTATAAGATTTATGTGTAATTTAACAAGAGTTTTCTAATGATACTCGTGATACTTGCAGACTCAATACGCGTTTGGTAAAAAGAAATAGCAAAAATCATTGGACCGCATGTTGGAGTGCGACCAGGTCGTAGCTTCGCTACTCCCCAGAGGGGCCCTGCCCCTCTGGCGCCTCGCCACTTTGTGGCGGGCTGTCACCCCGAGTACGCGGGACAAGTTTTTTCCCGCACCCTTTTCTGGTTCGACATAGCCATTATCTATGGGGCTTTTTATTATCCTATCTGAACTTTCGCGCGGAAATTATGGGCCATGTTGGAGTCGAACCAACGACCTTGACATTAAGAGTGTCCTGCTCTGCCAATTGAGCTAATGGCCCTGAACTATCGCTTTATAGGTAAGATTGCAACGGAGAGTTAAATTATATCATAAACCGGAGATCACGCAAGTGTTGTTTTTCCGAAGGATTTTCCGGAGGATCCGTCTTTCCTTATACTATTGTTTTTAACCTGTAAAACGCCACTAAGTTGAATAAGGCGATGGCGAAGCAGGTCTGGACGATACCCAGTATGGGCACCCAAAAGGCGCTTACAAGCAGCGCGCCCAGGCAGGAACCCAGGAGATCCACTCCGTAGATCAATCCGCCTGTGCGGGATATGGCTGCCGGCGCCGGTGAGTATATGTTGTTCGCCAATGGAAACTGATAACCGGTGATGTATCCGGCTGCTGCGGAAAGCAAAGGAAAGAAAAGATTGGCGCCAAACCAAAGCAGGATATCCGGTTGTCTAAGAGCTAAGAGGCGAAGCGTCGCACAGAGAAACAGAGCGTAGAACACAAATATCAACTGCATTTTTCTGAAACGGCTCAAAGCAGCTTCTGAAGAGAAATTCATCCCGCGCCCCGCTCCCAGCACCAACCCCAGCATAAAAGAAGTAAGTATCACCCCCAGCTTGTAAAAAACAATCCCGTAGATAGACTGGAAGGCCAGGAGGATGATCATCTGGAAGCCCATGGCGCTGAAGCCGCCGGTTACGCAGGCCGGTACAACCGCCCCTCTCACTCCCCTTTTACGCCCGGCGAACAACATAACAATTGCCAGCGCCGCCACTACCACCCAGATCAACCGTGCGGTCACCGCAGCAAGCAGCGCGCAGACCAGCGGATGCCGGAAACGGCTAAGCCAGGAGATATTGGCATAATAATAGCTTATCGGACGCTCATCGCTGTTCAACGGCCCGCTATAACGCTGCTTCAATATCCGCTCAAGATAATCCACGCGCTCGGCAGAAAGCCGCGAGAAAAGATAAGCGCCGCAGACATAGGAAAGGCGCAGACCGCGCTCCTCTATGCGTCTGACAAGCAGTTCATAATCATAAGTGAGCGCTCCCGTGGTATCGGAGGCAAGAAAATAAGCCGTATCCCCGGGAATGGCCTTGACCTCGCCGAAGACCTCTTTTAACGCGGCGTATATCGACCGCAGCAGCAGCGCATTTTCCCGGCGGATATAGTTCTCCGAAGAGGAGAGCGATATTGAGAAGACCCCTCTCTGCTTGAGAATGCTCTTCAGTTCACGGAAGAATTCCAAGGTATAGTAACGGTTAAGCTGCGCAGTAAGCGGGTCGCCGAGATTGATGATCACGCAGTCATATTTCTTTTTGTTGTATTTGATAAATCTCCGGGCGTCGATGTTATGCACGGACAGGCGCTTATCCAGGAATACCTCCAAATACTCCGGCGCAAGATGACTGCGCGCCATTTCGATATTCAAAGGATCAAGCTCGACATAATCAAGCTCATCCACCGGTTCGCTGAGCGTCTCTCGCACCGCCTCTATGCCCGCCCCTGCCATCAGCACCCTGCGCGGCGCCTGGTGTTGCAATAACGCCAGGTGCGCCTTCTCCTCCGCGGAAGGCTTATCCGGAACGCTGTAAATGCGCATACCATCGTAGAAAAAAGAAACCTGGCCCCGGTCCGCGATAAGAGTGAGGCTGCCGTAAAGGGAATTGCGGTTATCTATTACCTCTGAACCGCGCCAGCGCGCCTTCAGCGAAGCGGATTCAAGTTCCTGCCAACCGGGAGAGAAGGAAAGATACGCCAGGAATCCAAACAAAAGAATGGAACAGACGCGCGCGGACAGAACCTTCCAGCTTGTACCCGCGCTCCTGAGAAGCAGCAGGGCCGCCGATAAAGCCAATGCCGCCAGAACGGCGATAATCTGTAATACGCCGTAGACGCGTATCAGATACAGGCTCACGCTGAAACCGCCCGCCATCGAACCGAGCGATTCCAGCAAATACGTTTTGCCGGCATTGCTCAAGCGGCAAGACAAGCTGAACATAAAACCCAGCAATCCACAGGCCGGGAGAAACACCAGCAGCCCGGCCTCGGCCATACGCGGCAGAGAAACCACTTCTCCTGCGGCGACACCCAGATAATCCCGGATCGAACGTATCTCAAGAAGGCAAAGGAACAGCAGAACAGCCAGACAGATGAAACAGACGGCAAGCGCAAACCGTTTATTTCTTATCCTGTCCGCCTGCCTGCCCAAAGCAAAAGCGGACAAGCCGGCGGACGCCAGCCATGCCGCCAGCGCCACGCCCAGGGAAAGCTCGTTGCCGCCGAAAGAAACCAGGAACTCTCGCAAAAAAAGCACCTGGGCGGACATAGCGATAAAACCGATAACTATAACAGATAAACTGTCAACCATATGCCGTTATTACCGGGTTAATATCAACAATACTCCCATAATTATCATCACTGCCGCAAAGGCCATTCTGAAAACATATCTCCCCTTTTCCGAGCGTATTAATTTCAACGGCAGGTATTTCAGCAGTCCGGCGGCCGGGACGATCACCAGCAGTCCGGCGAATACTATACCCAACCCGAAAGCAAGCCCGTAGCAGGCGCCGCCGAGAAAGTTATGAGAAATAAGTGTTATTTCCGAAAGCACGAGCATAAGCGGAACGCACGGGGCGGCTCCCACGCTGAAGCCGAGCGCGAACAACCCGACCGACGGAACGTTCCCCTGCATCTGCCGGCAGACTTTTTTATCGAAGATAATGATCAAGCCCAGCAATATGCTGATCGTGCCGGCCAGCGGCGTGAAGAAAGAAGAAAGCGGGGTGCCGCCGAAGAATCTTCGCAGCAGCCAGGCGGACATACCGGCCAGCGCTCCCAGCAGTGTGTAGGCGAGCAGTCTGCCGCCGAAGAAGAAAAAAAAGTCTCCGAACAAACGCGGCCATTTCCTACCGGAGGCGGCGGCGTAGGCGGCCAACAGAGGCATACAGGAAAGCATGCATGGCCCGGATATCCCCAGGATAAAACCCAGGGAAACAAGCTGAAAAAAAGCGGCGGCGTTGTTTAACACAACATCATTCTCTCCAAATCCCGGGCACCTGATGACCGCAGAATTTGCATTTGCCGTCCATTATATTGTTCTCGGTTATACGGTATCCGCTCCGGCCCACAAGCAGTTTGTCGCATTGCGGGCAGTAAGTACTTTCAGCGTAGTGACCGGGGACATTGCCGATATAGACGTATTTCAAACCGCATTCCATGGCTATGCGGCGGCATTCCTGTAGTTTCTCCACCGGCGTCGGAGGCAGATTGGCCAGGCGGTAGGCAGGTATAAAACGGCTGAAATGCACCGGGACACTATCGCCCAGATTCTCTCTTATCCAAAGGCACATCTCGCGAACCTTTTGCGGGTCGTCGTTCTCCCCGGGTATGACCAAATTAGTCAATTCCAGCCAGACACCGGCTGACTTGATCTCCTTCAGAGTCCGCAGGACAGGTTCAAGCTCGGCCATCATACCCATCTTGTTGTAGAATTCCCTGCTGAACCCCTTGATATCCACATTGACCGCGTCCATATACTGCAAAAGTTCTTTGAGCGGTCCGGGGTTTATATAACCGCAGCTGTGCATGCCGTTCTTCAATCCCTTTTTCCTCGCCATCCTGGCGGTGTCCAGCATATATTCGTAGAAAACCGTCGGTTCGGTGTAGGTATAGACGACGAATTTACAACCGCTTTGAACGGTTTTGTTAACAACCTCTTCCGGCGGCAGATTATAACACTCCACCTCGTCCGGTCTGGATTGCGATATCTGCCAGTTCTGACAGAACAAACAACGCATATTGCACCCGGCCACGGCAATGGAAAAAGCCGTCTCTCCAGGCATAACGTGGAAAAACGGCTTCTTTTCTATAGGGTCGACGTGCACGGCCACCGGATTGCCGTAACCTAATGTATAAAGCGTGCCGTCCCTGTTGACGCGCACGGTGCAGACGCCGCGCTGGTTTACGTCCAGAGTGCACTGGCGCGGGCAGAGCAGGCAGCGCACGGTCTTATCCTTGACCTTCTCCCAGTAAGAGGCTTTTTTAGAACCTGCGCCGTCGTCCTGGGCATAGACAGGACTAAAAAAAATCAGCGCGGCCAGAATAAAAAACACCCTCTTATTCATCTTCCGAGAATATGTCGGCTGTGAAGATATACAGATCAGTGTCGCTATTTTTCCAGGCGTCAGCCGGTAATCCCGCTTTTTGCCGGCAAAGCTCGTCCAGGAATTCCTCTTTGCTCCAGCCGGTTTCAACGGCGACCTGCGGCAGGAAGACACCGCTGCGAAAACCGTTCCTGACCATCACGCCGTGAGTACCCATCACGATATCATCCGCTGAATCCGCTTTCTCCAGCGGGGAGAGCACGGATATTTCGATAACGATATCTTTCATCTCTCCCGGCTCGACCGCCACGAAACGCGGGTCGTTTACAGCCGCCTCCACCGCCATGTCTCTTATGGTCAGACACAACGGCTGCACACCCACCATATTCCCTATACAGCCGCGCAATTGCCCGGCCTTGCGCAGGGTCACAAAAGCCCCCAGTTTCCCGCGGAATGACGGGTAATTTTCCTCTTTTAGCTGCAGTTTCTTACCCTTCTCCAGAAAAAAAACGATGGAATCCCTGGCTATACGCAGCAACTCTTTCTTCTGCTCCCGGGTAAACATAGTTTCCTCCCTCCTGTTGTCTCCTCCGCCGATAAAAGCGGCGCAGTAACCGACCGTCCAGTTGCCTTTTTGCCTGGCGCCGGTGACTTCCGCCGAATCGATATGTTTCAATATCTCAGCTTTTTCGCCGCCCATTTCACGCGCCAGCAGGATACCGGTGACCACCGCGGTCCCGCCGCAAAGCTGAAAAACTCCGCGCTCCAACCCGTTATATAATTCTTCCGGATCCGCTCTTTCCACAGCCTCCAGCGTAGCCTTGTCAACCGCCGCGGTTTCCTTATAATCGTAGCTATGGCACATATCGCTGGAAAGCACCGGCAGAACGTCATCTCTCCCGCCGATCGCCTCTTTCAGCAGCGCCGCCAGCCTGCGGCAAGCGGACAAATCCATTTTGCCGAGCAGGATCGGAACGACACGGAAATCCTTCAGCGTCCTCTGTAAAAAAGGCAGCTGCACCTCTATCGAATGTTCTCCGCCGAAAGCCTGCTCCCCGGCGATGACACCTTCGTCTTTACCCAACAATAGCGAAACAAAATCCTTGTCCACCGGTACTTCCCCCAGCGGAGTACGCACGCCCTCGCCGTCATAAACGCGGGCGCCCTCGAAATAAACACGGTGACTGCAACCGAGGATCACCACGGTTTTGTATGGTTTGTCTTTGATGAGTTTGTAGGAATAAGCCGCCGTCGAGCCGGAATAATCGTAACCGGCGTGCGGGGAGATAATGGCAAGAACGCGTCCCCGCGGCGTGTTGGGATCCGCGGCGGAAAGAAGGGCGTCCACCGTCTGCTTCAACCGTTCCGGGTCGTCAGGATAAAAGCTCCCGGCGAAAAAGGATTGTTTGAATTCGGCGTGAAGAGCCGACGGAGGAAGAAACAGGATAACGAACAAAAACAGGCCCGCTATTTTTATCCGCATAAGCATGAAGATGTATTACGATTCCCTGCCTAATGTCCCGTTAAGACGCAGGCCGGTGCTCCAGTATTCGCAAGAAACCACCGCGTTCTCGGTTATCTTTATCTCGGCCTCGCGATCCAGAGAAACTACGCCGTGCCAGACGCCTTTAAAAAGCACTATCGGCCTATCCAACAGAAAACAGTCTATCTTGCGCGCGTCTCGATCCCGGGCAACGTAAAGCAAAACTCTCCCTTTGACCGGCTCGAAGGTCTCAAAAGTGCCGGGATGCCGCTCCAGATCGCCGATCACCCTGTCCCTGACCACCAGATAAGCTATACGCCATCCGTGCCCCCTGCTTTCGCTGAGCACGATGCGGAAAAGATTCTTGTGTTTGTCTTTGGTTTGTATGTCAGGGTAGTGTATTAACTTGCCGTATTTTCGGAAGCTCGCGGGAGTTATCTTTTTAGGCATGCTTTATAGAGATGATAATCCACGGTCTATGGACAGGAGCCCATAGTAACAGCTTTTTAATTCCGCGGTCCTCATACTTCATAACCGCAGTATGCTTCTATTGTAAATGGTCGGGGCGACAGGATTTGAACCTGTGACCTCAACGTCCCGAACGTTGCGCTCTAGCCAAGCTGAGCCACGCCCCGATTATAGTTCCTGAGTTCCTGCAATCCGCTCCGGCTGATAGGAAGCCTTATTATATCAAAAACATACCGGAATTCAAGGAAGATTCCGCAGGCGCACTGCCTTGACGAGCATATCGAATTCCAGATTTACCGTCTGCCCAGGCCCTTTTAGCCCCAGGGTCGTGTGCTCCGCGGTGAAAGGTATCACGAACACCGTGAAAAACGAGGGCTTCACTTCCGCCGCCGTCAGGCTGATACCGTCCACGGCAATCGAACCCTTTGGAACCAGGTTCTTCCTGAAACGTTCCGGCAAAAGAATACTGAAAGCCAGATTCCCGGCGCGATACCCCTTGGCGCGTATCGTCGAGCAGCAATCCACGTGCCCGCTGACAAAGTGGCCGGAGATACGGCTGTCCGCCCGCAGAGCTCTCTCAAGGTTGACTTTTGCGCCCGGCGTGAGCCTGCCGATATTGCTGTCCTTCAAGGTTGCGGGCATAACGTCGAACTCCAGCAGGCCGCTTCTGTTTCCGGTTACGGTCAAACAGACTCCGTTTACGGCCACGCTGTCACCTGCGGCCGTCCCTTCAGCGGCTACGCCGGCCTGAACCCGCAGACGGGAACAACCGGAGCGAACGGATAGCCCGCGCACCACGCCTAATTCTTCCACAATACCGCTAAACATACCCCTCCACCAGAAAATCCTCTCCGATACGTTTCAACTCCACATTCTTCAAACGCACGGCCTTATCGACCTTTTTCACGCCGCGGCCCATCACCGAACCGAGAGCGTCCTTGCCGCCTATGATTTTAGGGCTGATGAAAAAGAATACCTTATCCACCAGTCTCTCGTCGAACAAGGACCCTATGAGCGTGCCGCCTCCTTCCGCGAACACGCTGGTGATACCGGCAGCGGCAAGTTTCTTCAGCAAGGCGCGCAGGTTAATCTGTCCGTTCTTCTCCCCGATATCCAGGATACGGGCCTTGGCGTCCAGGATCTGCCGGTTTTCCGTCTCCTGGCCGGCGAGTTCCGGAAGAGTGGCAAGGACGACTTTCGCCCCCGGAGAAAAGATCTTGGCGGTGCAAGGCGTGCTCAATTGGCTGTCCACGATCACTTTATAAGGCCGCAGTTGCGTGCCTTCAGCTTCCAGCCGCGGGTCGTCCCGTAAAACGGTATTCACCCCCACCATCACAGCTTCGAAATCCCCCCTAAGCCTGCGCGCGTATCCTCTGGCTTCAGCCGAGGTGACCCAGTGTGAATCGCCGTCGGAGGTGGCAATGCGCCCGTCCAAAGACTGCCCTACCTTGACCGCTACGAACGGCAGTTTAGTGGTTATGTATTTGATGAATACCTCATTCATCTTTCTTAACTCATCTTCAAGCACGCCGCAACGGACGTTTATCCCTTTAGCGCGCAACATCTCGATCCCTTTGCCGTTGTTCAACGGATTGGGGTCCTGCATACCTGCCACGACTTCCTTTATGCCGCTTTCTATGATACGATCCACGCAGGGGGGCGTCCTGCCGGAGTGCGCGCATGGCTCCAGTGTCACGTAAAGTGTTGCTCCGGCGGCATTACCTCCCGCTTCATCCAGGGCGGCGATCTCGGCGTGCGGCAGGCCGGCCTTCTCATGATATCCCCGGCCGATAATCCTGTCCTCTTTGACCACAAGCGCGCCGACCATTGGATTGGGAGATGTCATTCCCTTGGCCTTTAAAGCCAACCTCATAGCCATCTGCATATATTTTTCGTCGTTCATATTTTCACCGCTTTCCTCAATTTGTCCAACAAATCGTCGGTAAGCACCGCCTTGCCGAGGTTGACGGCGGGTTTACCTTTACCGTGAAAATCGGACCCGCCGGTCGCCAGCAGGCCGAGCTCTCCGGCGAGCGAGAGATACTTGGCGCGCATCTGCGCCGAATGCTCCGGATAATAGACCTCCAGCCCCATCAAACCCGCCTCCGCCAGCCCGCGGATAAGGATATCTCCGGCCTTCAGGCTGTAAGGATGCGCCAGCACCGGGATGCCGCCGGCCTGTAATATCAACTTCACCGCATCCTGCGGCGAAAGCCTGAACCCGCAGATGTAGGAAGGCGAATCATCGCCGATGTATTTCTCGAAAGCCTCGCCCAGGGAAGAAACAATGCCTTTTGTCTGCATAGCCATTGCGATATGCATGCGTCCCACCGACCCCTGTCCGGAGATAGCGAAAACATCCTCCGCTCTGAGCTTCACGCCGAGCGCGTTAAGATTCCCGACCATGCGCAGGACGCGTTCTCTGCGCCGCTCCTTGAACAAACTCAATTCCTTCAACAGCCCTTTATGTGCGGGGTCGAAAAAATAACCAAGGATGTGCACCTCGTTACCCTGATATTCGGCGGTAAGCTCAATCCCGGGGATAACCTCCACCCCGCAGGCATATCCTTCCTTCTTCGCCGGCATGTACCCTTCCACCGTATCATGATCGGTCACGGATATCACGCTTATCTTTTTGGCCGCGGCGAGCCTGATGACGTACTCCGGGGAAGAAGTTCCGTCGGAAAAAAAAGTGTGAACGTGCAGGTCGGCGGACATTACTCTAATATAGTCCTTTTGGGTTATCCGGTAACGGCTGCGAAACTCGTACCGGCCATCGGCAACGGTTACGTTTCAAAACCGCAGCCGAATGACCGGACCAGATGCGGGCATCGCAACCTTAACCGGTAAATAATGTTCAATCTTGAATATATGCTCCGCGAGTAAGGCTAATTACTCCTGAGGTTTAATCTTATCGAGGATACCGTTGACGAACTTTGCCGACTCCTGCCCGGAATATTTCTTTGCCAGTTCGATAGCTTCATTTATCGCCACCTTGGGCGGGATATCCGGACGAAAAAGCAGTTCGTAGCTGGCCAGACGCAGGATGTTTCTGTCGATCACCGCCATGCGTTCCGGCTCCCAGTTGAGGGCGAACTCCGCGATTTGGCAGTCTATCGCCTCCATATTCTCCGTTACGCCGCGCGCCAACTCAACGGAAAACTCGCGTATTTCTTTAGGCACAAGCCCGCGTTCGTTTTCATGCCAGAAGTTCTCCATAGCGGGGGCGAAGTCGTCATGGGTAACGCTGATCAGATATAACAACTGCATTGCCAATTCCCTGGACTGGGTGCGTTTACGCATCTTTCCCCCTCTAAAGCTGCCTGTAAAGGTTCGCCATTTCTATGGCGGAAAGAGCGGCGTCGGCTCCCTTGTTACCGTCCTTAGTCCCGGCGCGCTCTATCGCCTGTTCTATGGTATCGGCGGTGATTACCCCGAAGACTACCGGTATGCCGGAGTCGAAAGAAACCTGCGCCACTCCCTTGGCAACCTCGGAAGAAACGTATTCGAAATGCGGAGTCGCCCCCCTGATTACCGCGCCGAGGCAGATCAAAGCGTCGTAGGAACCGCTCTTGGCCAGCCTGCGCGCAGCCGGCGGGATCTCGAAAGCGCCCGGGACGCGCACCAGCGTGATATCCTCCTGTTTGGCCCCGTGCCTTTCGAGCATATCCAGGCATCCGCCGATAAGCTCCTTAGAAATAAAATCGTTGAAACGCGCCGCCAAGACGCAGAACTTCCTGCCCTGGGCGATCAAATCTCCTTCAATGACTTTTACCATACAATCCCCCTTTTCCTTGCTAAAGGCTGAGTTTATGCCCCAGCTTTTCTTTCTTGGTTTTAAGATATCTATAATTCTCCGGATTGACCTCCATCTCCAGAGGGACTCTTTCAGCGATACTCAAACCGTATCCCTGCAGGCCGATTATCTTGCGCGGGTTATTGGTCAGGAGCCGCAGTTTCCTGATCCCGAGATCGGCGAGTATCTGGGCCCCTATGCCGTAGTCGCGCAGGTCGGCCTTGTAGCCGAGCGCCTCGTTCGCCTCCACCGTATCCATCCCTTTATCCTGCAAACTGTAGGCGCGTATCTTCTCCGCCAATCCTATGCCGCAGCCTTCCTGGTTAAGATAAAGAACTGCGCCGCGGCCCCCGGCAGAAATCATCTGCATCGCCTTGTGCAGCTGCCTGCCGCAGTCGCAGCGCAAAGAACCGAAAACGTCCCCGGTAAGGCATTCCGAATGCACCCTGACCATCACCGGCTCGTTGCCGCGCACGTCTCCGCAGGTCAGCGCGACATGCACAGTGCCGCTGAGCATATCGCGATAGACGATCATTCTGAAATTGCCGTGCTCCGTTGGCAAATCGGTCTCGCTGAGACGCTCGACAAGTTTTTCCGACCGACGGCGGTATTCTATGAGGTCGGCGATAGAACAAATCTTCAGCTTGTGTTCGGCGGCGAATTCCGTCAACTGAGGCAGCCTGGCCATGCTCCCGTCAGGGTTCATTATCTCACAGATCACGCCCGCCGGGTAAAGCCCGCAAAGTTTCATCAGATCCACAGCCGCTTCCGTGTGCCCGGCGCGCACCAATACGCCGCCGTTGACCGCCCGCAGCGGAAAGATATGCCCTGGCCTGACCAGGTCGTCGGGAGAACTCCCGGGATTGATCAACACTTCTATGGCGCGCGCTCGGTCATAAGCCGAAATGCCGGTAGTCACGCCTTTGGCCGCGTCCACGGAAACCATCCAGGCGGTGGCAAAAGGATCACGCTTGGCGCCCGCCGCTCCCTTATACATCGGCTCAAGCTTCAGTTCCTCCAGACGTTTTGCCTCCATCGGCACGCAGATCAACCCCCGGCCGTAGGCCGCCATAAAATTGATGCCCTCCGGGCCGGCAAAAGAAGCCGCCATCAACAGGTCGCCTTCGTTCTCGCGAGACTCGTCGTCTACCACGATGACCATGCGGCCCGCGCTCAATTCTTCGACGATCTCATTTATATTGTTCAGCATAATGACCCCCGAATTAAGTATTGTGTCCCCGGAACAAGAAAACCCGAAGAATGAAATCCTTCGGGCACAGTCATTCATAACCGTAATCTTCTTTCATCTGGACTTTATGCGGGAGCGCATAAAAAGCGCGCCGCACGCCGCTTTACACGGCACCATCGGCCCTGGAATTACGCCAGATCTGTTTCAGCACTGGATCTGCTGAGACTCGCGGGCTATACCGCCGGTCAGGACTTGCACCAATGCGCTTATGTTACTCGCGCATACCCCGAAGATTGATGAAAATAATTATACCTTCTCTTCTCTTGATTGTCAACAGCTTTAGAAAGAGATATAATAGAAAGGCGATAGGAACGAGGCTATGGAAGTAAAGGTAGAACAAGATAATTCGGCTTGAGACAAAAGGTTATTAACGATAGGTTATAATAAAAAGATGAAAACCGGGAAGTTAAAGAAACTGCATAATTACCTGATCAAATCCGAAGACTGCGTGGCGGCTGCGGAGTCATGCACCGGCGGCCTGCTTTCCGCGGCTTTGACTTCCCTGCCGGGAAGTTCCGGCTATTTCAAGCTGGGTCTGGTCGCCTACAGCAACTCCGCTAAATCGAAGCTGCTCGGAATACCTGCCGGTAAAATCAAAAAAGAAGGCGCTGTCTCCGTTTACACCGCGCAAATGATGGCAAAAGCTGCGCGCAGGCTCGCCTCAAGCCGGATAAGCGCCGCGATAACAGGTATCGCCGGCCCGTCCGGCGGCCGGCCCGGCAAACCCGTAGGCACGGTATTCATAGCCGTCTCTTACGGGAGAAGGACTCTCTGCCGCGGGTTCCTCTTCCGGGGAACACGCAGGTCCGTGAGGGAACAATCCGTCGAGAAAGCCGTGGATATGCTTCTGGAAGTTCTGCTCCCCCGTGAATCAGGATGCGCGCGTTCATAGCCGCTGAGATCCCGCCCGCGATACAAGAAACATTTGCCCTTATCCAGAAAAAACTGCATTATTCCGGAGCAATTATCAAATGGGTGAAACCATCCGATATTCATCTTACTTTAAGGTTTTTGGGAGAGGTTAAAGAAGATAAAATCGGGGAACTCTGCAGCGCGGTAGAAAACGCGCTGCGCGGGGTTCAGCCTTTCCCCGTATCTTTCGGCGGGCTGGGGAGTTTCCCGGAGCATGGATACCCGAGGGTTATCTGGGCCGGGATAAAAGAAGGCGCCGATGAATTAGGCGCAATAGCGGAAGGATTGCGGGATCTGCCGGAAGGCTGCGGAGAACCGGCAGAAAAGAGGCGCTTCGCCGCGCACGCCACTCTAGGCAGAGTAAAAGAGAACCGCAATATAACGACATTGAGGCGGTCGCTGGAAGACCCGGGAACCGCCGAAGTTATTACGGGCCGCGGCTATATTCTGCGCTCGCTCACCCTTATGCGCACGGCCCCGGGACCGCTTTATACGCCGCTGATGACATTCAGCCTCACCACTATCTGAAGCAGAACATTGGTATATAAAGCCGCCATAATGTCGTCGCTCATTATCCCGGCACTGCCTTTCAGAGACTGCAATTTGTCGGCCGGAAAAGGTTTCAGCGCGTCGAAAACCCTGAACAAAATGAATCCCGCGACCACGACTCTGACGTCGTAGGGAAGAAGGGCCAGAGACAAAAGCATACCGCTGACCTCATCGATCACCACGCAATTAGGGTCCTTGCGCCCGAAGATACGCTCCCCTTCCCCGGAAAGTAAGACACCGGCAACGGTCACCAGCGCAAACGCCAGAAGATAAAACTGCGGACTGTCTTTGACCAAAAAATACAAACCCAGTCCTGCCAGACTGCCGGCAGTGCCGGGAGCCACCGGGCAATAACCGAAGTAAAAGAAAGTTATAACGGGCTTGGCGAGAAAATCGGGTATTATGCGCATAAAAAACCTCGGTAAACGGCTAAGCTAACGCAGCCAGTATCGGTTTTCGGTTACGGCAGCTTGCGATAGAAGAAACCGGCATCCTAACCGTAATCGACAGACCGGGATTCGCAATACAAATCCAAAATTATAATTTCGTGATTATACGGCGATTCTCCCAGAGGTAATACAGGCCGGAATAAAGTGTCAGCCCGACGGTGATGACCATCAACACGTAGATCCCCTGCCGGAAGAAACTCTCCCAGGAAGGATTCCAGGTAAAAAAGGTCAACATCATTTCTTTCAGCACAACGAATATCAGTATCAACACGATCACCGACATCTGCGACACGGTTTTATGCTTGCCGGCCTTTGCCGCCGAAAGCACTTTGCCCTTGTTCAGCGCGAAGAGGCGCAACGAAGTTATCAGTATCTCCCTCGAGATAATAATAACGAACATCCAGGCGTCCACCAACTGCATCTGCACGAAGGCCGCGAAGGCGGCCAATACCAGGATCTTATCCGCGATCGGATCCATAAGCTTGCCGAAATCCGTGACCATATTGCGCTTCTGGGCGATGCGGCCGTCCAGGAAATCCGAGACGGCGGCCAGCGCGAAGATCACCAGGCTGATCACCTTGGCCCAGAGGCCGTGGATGAAAAGAAAAAACATGAACACGAAGGTGAATACTATCCGCAAAACCGTAAGACGATTGGCTAAGTTCATAATAAGGCTTCTCCTGTAAGGTCGTACTCTAAAGCACCGTCCACGCGCACCCTGACCATGCTCCCGGGTTTAACCGGCCTGCGCGTCTTCACGTAAACCATGCCGTCCACTTCCGGAGCGTCGTATTCGCTCCTGCCGGAGTAAACGTAAGCGGGATGCGGGGAATCCTCCCCTTCCGGCAAAGCCGCCTCCTCTTCCACCAGCACATCCAGTTCTTTGCCGAGCATTGCGCGGTTGTTCTCCGCCGATATCCCCTGCTGAAGGGACATCAATTCGTCGAAGCGGGAGCGCTTTATCTTCTCCGGCACCTGCTCCGGCATGGCCGCCGCCGGCGTACCCTCTTCCCTGGAATATATGAACACCCCGAGCCGCTCGAAACGCGCCTCCTTGACGAAATCCGCAAGTTCCCTGAACTCTTTATCCGTCTCCGACGGAAACCCGACGATGAAAGTGGTCCTTATCGCCGCCCCGGGCAGACTGCTGCGCACCAGATCTACCAAACGCAACAAATAATCCTTTCCGCACCGCCTGCCCATTTTCTTCAGTATGCGTTCGTTTATATGCTGGAGAGGCAGATCGATATACCGGCAAAACTTTTCCTCCCGGCGCATCAGGGCCGTCACCTTCTCCACTTCCGGCCCCGGATAAAGGTAAAGCAGCCGCAACCAGCGTGTCCTGCGGCAGCGCCGCGCCAGTTTCTTAAGCATCGACGAAAGCGTGACGCCGCCGGCCAGATCGAAACCGTAAGCCGTCAGGTCCTGCGCGATGACGTTTATTTCTTTCACCCCGGATGCGTCCAGCCTCCCGGCCCTCTCGAGCAATTCCTTCTCCGGGACGCTGGTGAACCTCCCCTTGATGGAGGGGATGACGCAATACGAGCAGCGGCTGACACATCCCTCGGATATCTTCAAATAAGCGTAATGCTCCGGCGTGAGACGGTAAAGTCCGCACTTGCCGCACCAACCGGGAGAGATCCTTCCCACAAAAGCGTCAACCTCGGGAAATTCCCTCTTCAATTCATCCGCGTAGCGCTGAACGAGGCACCCCTGAACGACAATCCTCTTCAAGACGCCTTTTTTCTTGAGTTCGATCAAATCGAGTATCGCGTCTATGGATTCCCGTTTGGCGTCGTTCACGAAAGCGCAGGTATTGACTATCCCGATCTCCGCTTCGTGTATATCTGTGATCCTGTAACCTTTATGGAAGAGCCTGCCGCAGACCGACTCGGAATCCGCCAGGTTCCTGGGGCATCCCAGGCTAAGTATGCCTACGGCAGGTTTCATCTGCCTATTTCCAGTCCCTTACGGCTGATAATGATGTTTTTCAGGGCCTGTCCGCGCCGGCCCAGGTTGGGTATGAATTTACCGTTGATCTCGAGTTCCACCGCTCCCGCGTTACCGAGCGAGAGCTCTCCTTTGTCCTTGAAAATGAAGTTCTCAAACCTTCCCTTTCTCAGTAAGCTGCGGAAAACCACCTTACCGTCGGCCTTGAGATTTACCCAGCAGTCCTCTTTGGCCCTGATCACCAGGCGTATCTCGGAATCCGCGGACTGCGGAAAAGACTGCTCGGCGGGCCGGACGCTTTTAGACTTTTTCGTCGGCAGCGCCCGGGTTGCTGCACGCGGCTGAACAGCCAGGACGGCGCGCTTCGCCGGCTTGTTTTTTAAAAAAGCCCCTATTTTACCGGCGATGAAGAACAGAAATAGAGCGGCAATAACCGCCGCGATTATCTTCATTACTCCGGGATTTATGCGGAAACGCGGGGCGTTGCGCGGCGTGACTTTCAAGCCGGTGCCGTGCAGAGGTTTTGTCACTTTTTCTTCAGAAGCGGAAGGCGGCTGGATTTCCTGTTCCGGTCTGACGGCGGCAGGCGTCTCCGAACGGAAATACTCTGCGGCATCCACCCCCAGAAAAGCGCAGTATATCTTGATGAAACCCTTCAAATATACCGGATTTATATTGGCGACGCTGTCTTCCTCTATCGCCTTTATTATATGTATATTTATTCTGGTCTTCCGATGCGCCTCTTCAAGCGTGCATCCTTTTTCCAGCCTGAGTTGTTTTAATCTTGCTCCCGGTGAATCCATCCCGGCTTTCTCCTATCAAGAGGAAGAAACGCTTTCTTCTTCCCTGCCTTCTCTTGCCATCATATCTTTTTGCAGCCACTCTTCCCGGTCTATAACTATCTTGCGCGGTTTGCTTCCCTCGAACGGACCGACCAGGCCGTCCTGTTCCATCATATCTATTATTCTGGCGGCGCGGCTGTAACCCAGCCGGAGCCTGCGCTGCAGGATAGAAACGGAGGCCTGGTTGGTCTCCATCACCACCCTCACCGCCTCGGCGTACATCTCGTCCTTATCCCCGCCTCCGGTAAAGGTCTTCCCATGTTCCTTAAGCACCTCTTCTCTGTAAACCGGTTCGGCCTGTTTTTTGATGAAATCCACTATGTGGTCTATCTCCTTGTCGGAGACCAGCGCCCCCTGCGCCCGTATCAATTTGGCCTCCCCGGGCCGCAGGAAAAGCATATCGCCTTTACCGAGCAGTTTGTCGGCGCCGTTCATATCAAGCACGGTCCTGGAATCCACCTTGGAGGGAACTTTGAAAGATACCCTGGATGGAAAATTAGCCTTGATGACGCCGGTGATGACGTCCACCGAAGGACGCTGGGTGGCCAGTATAAGATGTATGCCCACCGCCCTGGAAAGCTGCGCCAGCCTGGCGATCGCGCTCTCTATCTGATCCCTGGACACGCTCATCAAATCCGCCAGCTCGTCAACGATGATGACTATGTAAGGCATCTTTTCCTGCCCCACCTGCTGGGCGTTGTAAGCGGTGATGTTCCTGGCGCCGGCCTTTGCCAGCATACGGTAACGCTCTTCCATTTCCCCCACCAGCCAGTTCAGCGCCACAGCGGCTTTCTTGGCCTCGGTTACGACCGGGCATAATAAATGCGGCATCCCGTTGAAAGGCGCCAGTTCGACCATCTTGGGATCGACCATAAGCAGTTTTAGCTGCTCCGGAGAAAACTTTAGCAGTAAAGAAAGTATCAGGCAGTTCACGCAGACCGTTTTGCCGGAGCCTGTGGTTCCTGCGATAAGAAGGTGCGGCATGTCGCTCAAGTCCGCAACCACGGGCTGTCCGGTGATGTCCTTGCCGAGCGCCAAAGGCAGTTTATACTTGGTCTCGGTGAAATCCCGCGAAGAAAGAATGTCTTTTAGATAAACCAGGCTGCTCTGCATATTCGGGACTTCCACCCCCACCCGTCCTTTGCCGGGTATGGGCGCGACTATACGCACGGACTGCGCTTTCATCGCCAGGGCGATATCGTCCCCAAGCACCACTATCTTGTTAAGTTTGACCCCGGGCGCAGGTTCCAGTTCGTAACGAGTGATAACCGGCCCGCGCTCCACGTTGGTAACTTTCACGGAAATGCCGAAATCGCTCATCGTCTCTTCCAGGATGCGCGCGTTACCGGCGAGATCTTCTCTTATCTGGCGGGCCTCCACAGGAGGAGGAGAATCCAGAAGTTCATACGTGGGGAGCTGGTAGTCGCCCACCTTCACCGGCTTAGGCGCGGGAGGAGGCTCCTGTCTGGACTGAGCGGGCTGGGCTTTGATGATGACCTGGGCCTTCTTTTCCGGTTTTCCCGCCGGAACGAAACCTTTCTTGATCTTTTCGATTATGTTCTCTTTCGGCTCCTGCCGGCTCTTCGTCCGCGAATCTACTTCTTCCGCCTCACCGTCGTTTATCTCGGGCCGGGAACCCCTGCTCCTGCGCTGTCCCGCGTAAGGACGCCTTTCGGCCGCCGGCCTCTCCGCCCGCAACGATCCCACGGCTTCTCCGGCCCTCTCTACGGTCTTCATCACCAGCGTAGATATCAAAACTTCCGTAACCAGCGCGAAAGAAAGAAGTCCAAGCGTGATAAAGAGGATATATCCTCCCAGTTTCCCGAAGTAAGAACTCACGAAACCGGAGAGCAGGAAACCGAAATATCCCGACGCGGAAAAAGCGGCGTGGCGGTTGGCGGAGATGAATATGCCGGCTATAGAACTAACGGAAAGCATAAGAAGAAGCATCCCCATCAGGCGCGGCAGCCTCAAGTCCGGCCGCCTCTGTTTGAAAAATAACACCCCGCCGGCCAGCACGAACAAAGGGATAAGGTAACTGGAGACTCCGAAGAAAAAGAAAAGGACACCCGAGAAATAGGCCCCGAATGTCCTTATAAAGTTTTTAGGAGGTACGTTGGGATGCGTGGTGTAAAACGAAATGTCGAACGGCGTGAAAGAGACCAGCCCGGCCAGTATTATCAAACCCGCGGCAAGTAGAATAATCCCCTTGATCTCGTTGAACCTGCGTTCTTTCACCTCTGCCCACAATAATTTTTCGAGAGCGGAAAACGAATTACGCTTCCGTGCCCGGAAGAGCCTGTTTGCGGCTCAGGTTAATCCTGCCCAGTTCGTCTATTCCCGTGACTTTCACGTTGAACTGGTCCCCGACCTTGACCTCTTCTTCGATGTTCTTGACGAAATGATCGGAGAGCTCAGAAATATGCACAAGCCCTTCTTTACCGGGAGCGATCTCGCAGAAGGCGCCGAAATTCATTATCCTCTTGACCCTGGCAGAATAGACGCGTCCGACCTCGACGTCGTCCGTTATAGCCTTGATCATATTGATCGCTTCCTGGGACTTCGCCGGTTCGTTGGACGCGACGAGGACCGTGCCGTCGTCTTCTATATCTATGCTGGCGCCGGTGGCGGCGATGATCTTCTTTATCGTCTTGCCGCCCGGGCCTATAAGTTCGCCGATCTTCTCGGTGTTTATTTTTAACACGTCGATACGCGGAGCATACGCCGAGAGTTCCGCTCTGGGGGCGTCCAGCGCTTCCTTCATTTTACCCAGGATGAACATCCGCGCTTCCTTGGACTGCATAAGGCATTTTTCCAGCAGTTCGAGATCTATGCCCGGTATCTTAAGGTCCATCTGAACGGCGGTCATCCCCTGCTTGGTGCCGGCGACCTTGAAATCCATATCGCCGAAATGATCCTCCAGCCCGCTGATGTCCGTCAGCACCGCGGCCTTGGAACCTTCCTTAACAAGACCCATCGCCACGCCGCTTACCGCGTCCTTTATGGGAACGCCGGCGTCCATCAACGAAAGAGTCCCGGCGCAAACCGTAGCCATACTCGAAGATCCGTTCGATTCCAGTATCTCTGAAACAAGCCTGACGGTGTAGGGAAATTTATCTTTACCGGGCATAACCGCCAACAACGCCTTTTCGGCCAGCGCGCCGTGCCCGATCTCCCTCCTGCCCGGCCCGCGCACAGGCCCGGTTTCCCCCACGCTAAAAGGCGGAAAGGTATAATGAAGAATAAACGATTTGTATCTTTCCCCCTCCAGCGACTCTATCATCTGTTCATCGTCGCCGGTCCCCAGAGTGGTAATTGCCAGGCTCTGGGTCTGCCCGCGGGTAAAGAGGCTTGAACCGTGCGTGCGCGGCAGGACCGATACCCCGCAGGTTATGGGCCTGACCTCGGTAAAACTCCGGCCGTCTATGCGCTTGTTCCCGTGCAAAATTATGTCCCTGACCTGTTTCTTCTCCACTTCGACCAGCGCGGACTTGATATCGGCAGCCTCGTGGCCTTCGGCGGTCAGCGCGGACTCCAGTTCCTTGGCCAGTATGCTCACCGCTTCCTCTCGCTCTTCCTTTTTGGAAAGCTTGTAAACCTCCTTAAGCCTTTCCGCGGAAAGAGACTCGACCTTCGCGCAGAGCTTCGGATCCAGCAGTTTATAGGTCATTTCGCGTTTCTGCCTGCCGAACTTCTTGGCGAACTCCTTCTGCAGGTTGATAATCGGCTGGACCTGCTCGAAAGCAAGCCGCGCCGCCTGTATATAAAGTTCCTCGGAAACTTCTCTGCCGCGGGATTCAAGCATTACCACACCGTCGGACTTGGCGGCCATAACTACCTCAAGAACCGACTCTTCGATCTGCTTGTAAGTAGGATTGACCACGAATTCCCCGTTGACGTGTGCCACGCGGCAGCAGCCCAGCGGGCCGTTAAAAGGAATATCGGATATCGTCAGGGCGGCGGACGCGCCTATGACGCCCAGTATATCGGATTCATTCTCGCCGTCGCTGGAAAGAACGATCGCCATAATCTGCACGTCGTTGTAAATGCCCTTGGGAAAAAGGGGACGCACCGGCCGGTCTATAAGGCGGGCGTTTAATATCTCGCTCTCGGACGGCTTGCCTTCCCTTTTAAAGAACCCCCCCGGGATGCGCCCGGCGGCGTAAGTCTTCTCCTGGCATTCCACGGTAAGAGGAAAAAAATCGATGCCTTCCCTGGCGGTCTTGGACATACACGCGGTCACCAGAACTACCGTGCCGCCGTAATGAACGGTCACGGAACCGCTGGCTTGTTTGGCCAAAGAACCCGTTTCGAGCACTAAATCATTACTGCCTATCTTTACCCTCATTGTGTTGCATTGCATATTATTTGCCTTTCTAAGGTTTGGGGTTTTATTTCCGCAAGTGGAGTTTACTCAGTATTTCCTCGTATTTCTTGATGTCGGTTTTCTTAAGGAAATTGAGGAGCCGCCTGCGTTTGCCGACAAGGGAAAGCAACCCTCTGCGGGAATGATGATCCTTCTTATGAGACTTGAAATGATCGCCTAAACTGTTGATGCGTTCGGTAAGAAGAGCTATTTGAACATCGGCCGAGCCGGTATCTTTCGCGTGCGTCTTATAACTCTCTATAATTGCCGTTTTCTTCTCTTTTACTAAAGCCAATTCAGTCACCTCCTCTTTTCTTCACCTTTTAAATGTTTTTTCATTATAATCCACCTCCCCGGCAAAGTCAATATTTAATATGGATAATTTTGCTGACCCGGGGGGCGCGCGGAACTCCGGGCCCTTAAGCTGCTTCCCACCCATCACGAATTGACATTATTCCTTGACTTTTTCTCCGTATTAAGTATACTTATATCTTCAGTTGTTTGAACACTTGGACCCGGAATCTTCCGGGGGTAACTACGGAGCGTGACATGTTAAAACAATGCGCTATTTGCGGCAAAAAAGCCCTCACGGGTAAAAAAGTGGTACGAAAAGGTATGCCTAAGAAACAGGGCGGTACCGGAAGCAAGATAAGCCGTTGGTCAAAACGAAGTTTTAATCCGAACCTGCAGAAAATGCGGCTGTTGGTCAAAGGAAAAACGGTCCGGGCCTTTGTCTGCGCAAAATGCATCAAAAAAGGCGGGTTCACGAAGGTAGCGGGTAAAAGCAAGAAATAACTTAGTTCCGGCGACGGGCCCTGGAATAGCAAAAAACGCGTATTTTTCATACGCGTTTTTTTGTTGGAACGACGAAACCGTTCTATCCTTCTTTATTGCTGAAATAAGACACCTTATAAAATAGTTCTTTCAACGGTTTTATTATCTTTTTCTGCAGCCGGCCTTCTCCGGGTCTGGCGGTACCGCCATCTCCGGAGTTCTCCATATTATAATAATAACCTGCGTAACCGCCTTCCTCGTCATCGCTGCCGCCGGAGTCCTGTGTATATATCCAGTACTCTTCCGGGTCTTTTCCGCCTCTTTCGGCCGTCTCCACCATTAAAGCCGCCTTCTCATCTGTCCCGGCCTGCGTAAAGAACGCAAGATAATCCTGCCCGGGATATCCGTCATCCGGCATATCCGTTCTGACGTTATCCCCGTCACGGCTCTCCCCGAAGACCAAGTCAAGATCAGAATCGCCGGAAACCAGGCCGCCTGCTTCCCTAACGACGTCTTCCCCGGCAATATGCGCATAAAAAAACCCCTCCTCACCTCCCGCTTCCCCTGGCAAGCGTTCTTTTACCGCAGAACCGCGCAACTCCGTAAGAGAATTATCCTCTCCCCCTACAAGACCGCTGCGTTCAACCTCGGGCGGGGAAACCGCCGTCTCTCTTTTTTCAGTTGAATCAACAGCCGAAGGGATAATCTCAAGCGCCGGCTGTTCAGACGCCGCTCTGTCCGGATTGTTTATTTCAGGAGCCGAATTATCCATAACCGTCCGGTTCATCCCGCCCGTCTGATCGAACACGTTCGGGGTTGATTGTATATTAATTTGCGGAGAATAAACGGGTATAGTGGAAGGATTGGTATAAATGATGGGAGTAGTTACCGGAGCTTTTCCCTGCCTGACACTTCTTGAGGAAACCGGCATTATAAACCAACTGCCGCTGGAATCATCATTCCCGGATTTATCTCCCGAGAATGGATTAAAGGAATCCGCTCTACAGCAAGGCTGAAAAACAAGAAAATAAGCGGCAATGACCAAGCTTACCCTTATTAACTTCATATATAAATTATAACTCTTCCTTAGCCGCCTTTCGAAGAATAAATCCGGATTTTGCTTTTGTTAACAGAAGATGATCTCTTTGACATGGAGGATCACACTATCGTCTCCATACCATTCGTCTATCTGTGGCCGGCAGACAAGGTCGAAAGTATCGCAGGATTCCAGACCGGCAAGAAGACTTCCCATGCCGAAGCCTATCGCCGGAAGAGTGAGCGAACCGTCCGTGGCCCAAAACTTGAGAGTATCTTTTCTGAGAAGCCTGGGCGAACCTTTTAACGACAGCCCGCGTATAAGAAAAAGCGGTTCCGGATTCCCCGCGCCGAAAGGCTCCATGGCGCGCAGGCCGGCGCATAGTTCGGCAGTGGCTGCCGATAAAGGCAGCTGCATATCGACGTCTATTGTCGGCATAAGGTCTTCTATGCTGAGAGAAGCGCGGGCGAAATCGTTTATCTTCCTGCGGAAATCCAGGATGTTATCCCGGGAAATTACCAGGCCCGCGGCGTGGCTGTGCCCTCCAAAATCATCCAGAAAATCCCCGCACTCGCATAAGGCGTTAAAAAGATGAAAACTGCGTATGGACCTGCCGGAACCTTTGCAGAATTTATCCCCCATGGAGATAAGAATGGTAGGGCGGTTGAAACGGTCCGTAAGTTTAGCCGCCACGATACCGAGCACTCCGTGGTGCCAGCCTTCTTTCGCCACTACTATGACGTTTTGCTCTTTGAAATTCACTTCGGAATCTATCAACGCCTGGGCTTCCTCCATGATACAGCTCTCCACGCGCTGACGGTTGCGGTTGAAAGACTCTATTTCCCTGGCCAGGGAATCCGCCTGGATCTCATCTTCGCAGGAAAGAAGGTCGAGTGAAATATCGGCGCTGGCCATCCTGCCGCTGGCGTTGATCCTCGGACCGAGAATGAACCCGACCGAATGAGAAGTGAGCTGCTTGCCCGAAAGGCCGCTGACCCTCATCAAAGCCTTCAAGCCCGACCTGCCGGTGGAACTCAGACGCTTCAACCCGTGCCTGACCAATATCCTGTTCTCGCCGTTCAGCGGCACGACGTCGGCGATCGTTCCCAGGCAGACCAGGTCGAGATCCTTTTCAAGCCTGTCGCGCGCCAGCGCCTGGCATAACTTGTAAGCCACGCCCACGCCGGCCAGTTCCCGGAAAGGATAACCGCATCCTTTGACCTTCGGATTGAGCAGGGCCGACGCGCAAGAAACCTGTTCTTCCCCCGGCTCGTGATGGTCGGTAACGATAACCTCAATACCGTTCTTTCTCAGCTCGGCGACTTCACCGCAGCTGTTGATGCCGCAGTCGGCGGTGATGAACAACCCCGCCCTCTTCTCCACCGCCTCTTTCACGGCATTGGCATTGAGCCCGTACCCCTCCTTGATACGATGCGGCAGAGAAGAATAGACCTCCATACCCATGGCGCGCAATCTTTCTTTCAAAAGGCTGACGGCGGTGACGCCGTCCACGTCGTAATCGCCGAAGATCATGACTTTACGCCTTTCGGAAGCGGCGCGCCTGACCAGTTCAACAGCCTTTCCCATCTCCGGCATAAGAAACGGGTCGCAAAGTTTATCCAGCCCGGCGTCGAGAAACACCGCGGCATCCGCCGGAGCGGTGACGCCCCTGTTTATCAACAATCTGGCTATTATCTCATTGATCGGCAGTTCTTTTAGGAGGGACAACAGCAGTTTTTCGTCCTGTTTGAGGACGTTGAGTATCCGCATGCTACATCTTCTCCGGGCGGCTGATGCCCAGCAGTTCCAGGCCGAGGGCGAGAACGATACCGGCCGCTTTCAACAAGGCGACCCTCGCGGAAAGCAACCCGCTTTCCTGCCCGAGCACACGCTGCCTGTCGTAAAAACGATGGAAGGCCTCTGCCGTCTCCTGGAGGTAAACCGTCAAAAGATAAGGGTCGCGGCCAAGAACGCATATCTCCAACACATAATCCAACTGACAGAGTTTCTTGACCAGATCCAGTTCCTCTTTCTCCCGCAGCAGATCAAGATGCCCCGGTTCGACTGCGCCGGCCTGTTTGAGGATACCGCATATACGCGCGTAGGCGTATTGGATATAATAAACCGGGTTCTCGGAAGTCTGTTTCTTGGCGACCTCCAGGTCGAAGTCAAGATGGCTGGAGGTCCTGCGCATCACGAAAAAGAAACGCGCGGCGTCCGGGCCGACCTCGGTCAGCACCTCCCTGAGGGTGATATACTGCCCCTTGCGCGTGGACATCTGCACCGGCTGTCCACCGCGAAAGATGGTAGCCAGCTGGACGATCACCACGCACAGTGTCTCCGGGTCATGCCCGGAAGCGGCGACAGACGCCTTGAGGCGGCTGATATAGCCATGATGATCCGGTCCCCAGAGGTTAACCAGCAAGCCGTAGCCCCTTTTGTATTTATCCTGGTGGTAGGCGATGTCCGGAGCCAGGTAAGTATACGCTCCGTCGCTCTTGACGACCACCCGGTCTTTATCGTCTCCGAAAGAGGTGGACTTGAACCACACCGCCCCGCCCTCGTCGTATATGTAACCTCGGGCACGCAGGTCGGCCAGCGCCTCTTTTATCCGGGCTTCGTTACAGTTGTCCTTTTGGCTGTACCAGCGGTCAAACTTCACCCCGAAGTCATCCAGTTCCCTGCGGATTATCTCCAGTATATAATCCGCGCCGAACCTGCCGTAATCCTCGACATTCAGCCGCTTCTCCATTATCTCGCGCGCGATATCGCGGATATAATCGCCCTGGTAGTGATCCTCTGGGAAATCTATCTTCTCTCCTTTTAGTTCCCTCAAACGCAGTTCTATGGACCTGCCCAGAATATTTATCTGGTTGCCTTCATCGTTCAGATAATACTCCCTGTCGGCTTGGTAACCGGATATGCGCATGATGTTGGCGAGGGCGTCTCCGACGGCCGCCTGGCGGGCGTGGGCCACGGAAAGAGAACCGGTAGGATTGGCGCTAACGAATTCTATCAGCACTTTTTTGCCGGCCCCGCTCCGAGAACGGAAAGCCTCCGCGCCTTGATCCAGGACAGCCTGCAGCCTGCGCCGGAAATATTCACCGCTGAAGTAGAAATTTATAAACCCGGCTCCTTCCGCGCGCACGTCGTCAATCATTCCTGCGGCCGCAGAATCCGCTATGCGCCGTTTCAAACCCTCCGCCAGAGCGCCTGCTATCTGCATCGGCGGCTTGCGCAGCTTTTTACACAACTGCATAGCGGTGTTAACGGCCAAGTCGCCGAAACGCCCGTCCCTGGGCAGTTCGAAGATTATCTCTCCCGCGTTCAACCCGGGCTCGAGCGAAAGAACCTCTTCCTTCAGGAGTCCTTCAAGTACTTTTTTTATATCAACGTTTTTGTTCATTAATCAAATTGTAGCGCGTATAAGCCCGTGAACAGACTGTATAACGCAGTGAGCCGTATCTTCGGGTGATGTTCAAATAAGCCGGCCAGCGGTACGAACACCCGCTGGCCGGTAATTGTGAAAAATATCGGCGGACTCTGTAGCCCGGACGTGATCAGGCCGCGGCCGCTCTTCTCGCCGCCGACGCCCTTACTCTCTTGGCGTCCGCCCAAAGGCGTTCCAGGGCGTAAAACTCCCTCACCGGCTTGTTGAACACGTGCGCAACCACGCCGGAATAATCCAACACTATCCACCCGGATTCATCCTGCGAAGGGATATCGGAAAGAGGTTTGATCTTTTCTTTCCGCAATTCTTCTCTCACGGCCTCCGCGATAGCCCTTACATGGGTATTGGAAGTGCCGTTCATTATCACGAAGTAATCGCAGAACCCGCAGACGGCGCGCATATCCAGGATCACCGGACGCTGCGCCTTCTTATCCCTGGCGATGCCGACTATTCTTAGAGATAGAGCCCTGTTGTCGATGTCGAAACCCGCCTCCCCGGGGAGTTATTTTTTTCCCAGTATTTTATACATACCGGTACCGCAGTCCGGGCATTTGCCTTTGACGGCAGAACGGCCGTTCTTCATGGTGACTTTCTGCTCATCCTTCATATCCTTGCTGGCCTTGCATTTCACACAGTATCCCTTTTCTGCCATTGCCGTCCTCCTTGTTGGGCGTAGTAAAGTCTAACGCACCCCATTATACACCCGCCCGCTGACAGGTCAACTTCTTTTCTGCCGCTGGGGGTGTTTTACCGGTTCTTCCTCTATTTCTCCCACTATCTCTTCCAACAAATCTTCCAGAGTGACCAGGCCCAGCGCCAGGCCTTTCGCGTCTGTGACTATCGCGATCTGTATCCTGTCCGACTGGAACTTCCGGAGCAGTTCGCTGACCCTCATCCCCGGAGGCACGCAATAAGGCTTATGTATCAGGTCCTGGACCACCACCAGCGGCCTGTCGCGCAGTATATAAAGCAGATCGTGCGCGTAAATGATGCCGATGACGTTATTCCTGCCGCCATGATACACCGGAAGCCGCTGGTGTCCCTGTTCTACGAAAATTGCCAGGAGTTCCTCCTGCCCGGCGTCCGAGCTGACCGCGACAATCTTCTCGTTCGGCACCATCACTTCTTCCAGGCGGGTATCCCCGAATTCGAAAATGCGGTGCAGCATCTTTCTCTCTTCGTCGGTAAGCACCCCCTCTTCCTTGCCCACCTCTATCATCAGGCGCAGTTCCTCTTCGGTTATCAGGGGGGAACGCCTGGCCGGCGGGACACGCATAAGTTTGAGGACCATTGCGCTGACGTTGCCGAAGAAGATTATTACCGGATTGAATAGACGGATGTAAGCGCCCATCAGGGGCGCGGACAACATGGCGATCTTTTCCGTGTGCTTGATCGCCAGGGTCTTGGGAACTATCTCGCAGAAGATAAGCACGAAGAAGGTGGCCGAAAGCGTCGAAACCAGCACGCCGTACTGGTCCCCCAGGACCTTGACGGTCGCGGCGGTGAGGATGGCGGATATGGAGATGTTCACGAAATTGTTGCCGAGCAGAATGGCGACGATGAACTTGTCCAGCTTGACCACCAGGTCCTGGATATGCTGCGCCTTGCGCGGCTCCTTGGAAAGCAGGTGGCGCAGACGTATCTTGCTCAGGCCGATTATGGAGGTCTCCGAAGCGCTGAAGAGAGCGGAAAGAGAAAAAAGAAGGAACAATACCAGCAACGTGACGAAAAGATACAAGAAACCCGTCATACTTTTTATTCCAATCCCGGCCAGAGCCGCGAAAAGCCGCGTTCGTCGCCCACCGCCGCCCCGATGGCGGCAAAACGCAGTTTGTTTTTGGTAAAAACCTCGCCGGCCGCGTCCTTTATCTCCTCCGCAGAGACTTTGCATATACCGGCGGCGATTTCTTCGTAAGTGCGTATGCCTCCGCCCAGCGCTACCGCCTCTCCGGTAAAAAGCATCTGTTCCATTGAATCCTCAAGGGACAGCATCAACTGTCCGAGAAAATAGTCCTTTGCCCGCTTCAACTCTCCTTTTTCCACAGTCTTGCGCCTTATCCTGCGCAGTTCGGCGATCACGACCTCCATCGCCTGGGCGGCCCTGCCGTTGTCTATGCCGGCATGCACGACAAACGCTCCGGTATCGTGGAATCTTTTGACCTGCGTGCCGATCTCGTAAGCCAGTCCCCTCTTTTCGCGCACCTCGTGAAAAAGGCGGCTGGACATATTGGCGCCCAGGATTATATGCAGCAGCATCGAGGCATATTTGAACTTGTGTTCGCGCGGGAACGCGCGGAAGCCCATGGCGATATGCGTCTGTTCCGTATCCTTGCGGAGAAGTTTCACTCGCGGGCCCGCGTCAACCGCGTCCTCTGCCGGCAGATACGCCGCCCGCTCTTTGCCGTTATTGCCGGCGGAAGCGAAAGCGGCACCGCACATCCGGCAGAACCCGGAATGCTCCAGAGAGCCGGCGGCGCTCACCACGATTCCGGCCGGGACGTAATGGCCGCGGAGGTAACTGCGCAATTCTTCTCTGGTCAACGCCGCCAGGGAATCTTCGAAACCTATGATCCCCATACCCAGCGGGTGCCCGGGCCAAAGCAATTGGTCGAGCAATTCATGCACATAGCTCTGCGGCAGGTCCTTATACATCTTGAGCTCTTCCAGGATTACCGCCTTCTCCCTGGCGAAATCCGCCCGTGGCAGAGAAGGACGCAGCACCATATCGGAAAGAATGTCGAGCCCCATTCTCATTTTCGCCGCCGGGACTTTTACCAGATAACAGGTCGCTTCTTCGGAAGTGAATCCGTTCAGGCTTCCTCCCGCCCCCTCCACCGATTCTTTTATCTGCCGGCAGGAGTATTTGGAGCTGCCCTTGAAAAGCATGTGCTCCAGGACATGGCTGATGCCTTTATTCGCCCGGGTCTCGTACCTGCCGCCGGACTTTATCCATATGCCCAGAGAAACGGAACGCCGCCAGGGCATGGAACAGGTGACGACCGTCAGACCGGTTTTCATCACCGTTTTTTTATACACGGTGGGCCTCCCTGCTTAAGCGGGAAACAAATATCTCCAGCCCGCGCGCGGCGCCGCCTTTTTTTCCGGCCGCCACCGCGCGGATACAATCGACGATAGCGCTGCCCACGATGGCCCCGTCGGCCGCGCGGCAGACGCCCCGCACCTGCTCAGGAGTCGAGATGCCGAAACCCATGCATACCGGCTTGCGGGTAAACCCGCGCAGCAGGCGCACCTGTCTGACCGCCTCCTTCGGCAAGGACGCACGGACTCCGGTAACGCCGGTAACGGAAAGATAATAGATGAACCCGCCGGAAAGCCGCGCTATCCTGCGCATGCGTTCTTTGGCGGTGGTGGGAGAGACGAAAAAGATGGTGTGCACTCCGCGGAGCGAACACTCTTTTCTTAAATTCACGGCTTCCTCCGGAGGGAGATCCGGCACGATGACGCCGTCGACTCCGGCGTCGGCCGCATCCCGGGCGAATTTTTTTTCGCCGTAACTGAAAAGCGGATTGTAATACGTCATCAGGCAAAGCGGTATGGTTGTGCGCCTGCGCAATTGCTTTACCAGCGCTATGATCTTGCGCAGCGTAACGCCTTTAAGCAGCGCCTGCCGGGATGATTCCTGGATCACCGGCCCGTCGGCCAGGGGATCAGAAAAAGGCACTCCCAGTTCCACTATATCGGCGCCCGCCTTTTCCAGAGAGAGCACCAGCTTTCCCGTCTCAGAGAGGGAAGGATAACCGGCGGTAAGAAACGCTATGAAAGCTTTCTTCTTGTCTCTCCCAAGAGACTCGAACTTCGCGTCTATCCTGTTCGGGTGAGTACTCATAGATCAAACCTCGGCGTCACTATCCCCAGGTCCTTATCGCCCCTGCCGGAAAGACAGAGCACGGTAAGGGAATTCTTTCTCAGCCGCCTGCGCATCTTTAGCAGATAGGCTACGGCATGGGAAGACTCCAGGGCGGGTATTATACCTTCGGTGCGGGAAAGCAGCTTGAACCCTTCCAACGCCTCTGCGTCGGTGACGGAAACATATTCCGCCCTGCCGCTCCGTTTGTAAAAGGCGTGTTCCGGGCCGACTCCCGGATAGTCCAGTCCGGCGGCTATGGAATGGGCGTTAAGCACCTGGCCGTCGGCATCCTGCATAAGAGCCGACTTGCACCCGTGCAGAACGCCGGTCTTTCCTTTGTTCAGGCTCGCGGCGTGTTTATCTCCGGAGAGCCCTTCGCCGGCGGCCTCCACCCCGACAAAGCCGACTTTCCTATCGGAGTAAAAAGGATGGAACAAACCGATGGCGTTGCTGCCGCCTCCCACGCAGGCCAAAAGAAAGTCCGGAAGCCTGCCTTCTTTCTTCAATATCTGGCTTTTTGCCTCGCGCCCGATAACGGACTGAAAATCCCTGACCAGGAGAGGATACGGATGCGGGCCGGCGACTGTTCCGACCACGTAATAAGTGTTCCTGACGTTGGTGACCCAGTCGCGCATCGCCTCGGTCATGGCGTCTTTCAAAGTCATGGAACCTTGAGTGACCGGTACCACCTCGGCGCCCAACAGTTTCATGCGGAAAACGTTGGGCTTCTGGCGTTCCACATCCTCTTTCCCCATATAGACCGCGCATTTCAGCCCGAACCGCGCCGCGACCGTGGCGGTGGCCACGCCGTGCTGGCCGGCTCCGGTCTCGGCTATCAATCTGGGCTTCTTCATGCGCAGAGCGAGCAAAGCCTGGCCGACGGTATTATTGATCTTATGCGCCCCGGTATGCAATAGATCTTCCCTTTTCAGGTAAACCCTGCCTATGCCGAGATAACTGCTTAGGCGGGAAGCGAGATAAAGCGGGGTCGGCCTGCCCGCGTATTCTTTGAGATAATAATCCATCTGCTTGCGGAAACCGGGATCGCGGCCGGCGCGCAGGTATTCGTCTTCCAGTTCGCGCAGGGCGCAAACCAGCGTCTCGGGCACGAAGCTTCCCCCGAAATCCCCGAAATGTCCCGTTTTATCAGGTATTTTCATATCATCCTTTTGGTCCGGCATACGCCTTCGTCCGGTTAACACATTTTGTTTAATCTATCACAAACGTAAAATCCGGTAAAGCTATTTATGCCTGGTCACGGCCGCGATGAACGCCGACATTTTACATATGTCTTTCCTGCCCGGGGCGCTCTCCAGGCGGCTGCCCGCGTCCACCCAGTCGGGCCGGATTTTCTTTATCGCGCGCGCGACGTTCCCGGCGTGCAGGCCGCCGGAAAGAAATACCCTGTTCTTTATCTTCAGTCCGGCAAGCATATCCCAGTCAAAGGTCTTCCCTGTCCCGCCTTTGGCTTTAGGAGCGTAGGCGTCGAAAAGAAACGCCCAGATCCCCCTGTATTGCTTCAAAACCGCGGGGTCCGGAGGCAATTTAAGCCCGAAGGCTTTTATCAATTTGATCCCTTTAAGACCGGCGCAGTATTCCGGAGTTTCTTTCCCGTGCAGTTGCACAGCGTCGAGGGCGCAATCCTTCACCGCTCTCAGGATGCGCGCCTTAGGAGCATCCACGAAAACTCCGACCTTCAATATCTTTTCCGGCAGCGAAGAGATTATACGCGCGGCTTTCGCCGGAGTGATGTAACGCGGGCTTCCGCGGTAGAAAATAAACCCCACCGCGTCGCAACCGGCTTCGACTGCGGCAAGCGCGTCCCGCAAACCGGTTATACCGCAGATCTTGACCAGCGGACGCTTCAACGCTACCACCCCATCACCTCGTTCACTTTGGCGCCGATATCCGCGCTCTCCATAAAAACGGAGCCGATGAGCACCGCGCTCACTCCCAGCACTTTCAGGAAAAGAACGTCGGAACGGCTGCGTATTCCGCTCTCCACCGCCACATTCCTGTCTTTCGGCACAAGGGGATAAAGCCTCTCCGTGGTTTTAATGTCCACTTCCAGGGTGCGCAGATCGCGGTTATTCAATCCCAGCAGGGGAAATTTCAAAGAGACCGCTTTCTTCAAATCCTTTTCTCCGTGCGACTCTATCAGACAGTCCATCCCCAGGCCGGAGGCGATACCGTAGAGCTCGCTCAACTTGTCTTTGGAGAGCAGGTCGGCGATCAGGAGTATAGCGTCGGCCCCCAGCATGCGCGACTCGTAAACCTGATAGGGTTCGAGGAGAAAGTCCTTGCGCAGCACCGGGATCTTGACGCTTCTCTTGATCTCCTGCAGATAAACGGGCGAGCCGTAAAAAAAATCTTCTTCGGTAAGCACGGAAAGCGCCTGGGCGCCGGCCTGTTCGTAAGCAGCGGCTATCTCAACCGGGAAAAACCGTTCCCGTATCACTCCTGCCGAAGGGGAAGCTTTTTTCACCTCGGCGATAAGAGAGATCTCCCTCGGCTTTACTATCGCCTGCCTGAACGGCAAAGGCGGCGGTATATCCTTAAGCCTGGCCTTGACTTCCTCTTCCGGCAGCTGCTCCATAGCCGCAGCCAGCCTTTCTCTCTTGCGCTTTACTATATCTTTCAAGATATCTTTCTTCATTTTTTCTCCTGTTGGGAGGTAAATTCTCTCAAGAGGTTGAACTTTTCCAGCGCCCTGCCTGAATCCAGCGCGCTGACCGCCTTCTGCATCGCTTCCTCCAGGGAAGACGCGGCGTCGGCGGCGTAGATAGCGGCGGCGGCGTTCATCAGCACGGTGTCGCGGTAAGCGCCGGAGGCCCCTTTCAATACATCGAGCATTATAACGGCGTTCGCTGCCGGCCCGTTGCCGGCAATGGAAGAGAGCCCCTGTCTCGAAAACCCCATGTCTTCGGGGGATATCTCGAATTCGCGCAGATTACCGCGGTTGAATTCGCAAACATAAGTGACTCCGCCGATGGTTATTTCGTCCAGCCCGTCGCTGCCGTGCACCGCCAGGACATGGAGTGAACCCAGATTGGCCAGCACCTCGCAGACAAAACAGGTCTTGTCGCGCTCGTAGACGCCTACGAGCTGGTGCCTGGTCCCGGCGGGATTGACCAGAGGCCCGAGGAGATTGAAAATAGTCCTGCCTTTTATCTGCCTGCGGGCGGGCATGGCATACCTGACCGAGGGATGAAAAGCCGGGGCGAAAAGAAAAGCGATCCCGGTCTTCAAGAGACATTCTTTAGTCTGTTCCGGTGAGAGGGAGATGTTGATGCCGCAGGCCTCGAGGATATCGGCGCTGCCGCAGTTGCTGGAAACCGAACGGTTGCCGTGCTTGGCCACGGTGATGCCGCAGCCGGCCGCCACGAAAGCCGCGGCGGTGGAGACGTTGAAAGTCCCTTTCTTGTCCCCGCCCGTGCCGCAGGTGTCCAGCACGTCGGCCCTTCCGGTATGTATTTTCAGGCAATGCCCGCGCATAACTTCTGCGGCGGCCGTGACTTCTTCCACGGTCTCGCGGCCGGACAACGCCCGCAGGAAATCCGCGACGGCATCCGTCCCTTCGGATCCGGACATTATGGTCTCCATCGCCTCCGCCATTTCCGCGGAAGAAAGGACCTTCCCTTCAAGCAGCAGTTGTGTGTATCTTTCTATCATATGGCCAAGAAGTTCTTCAGAAGTTGTTTCCCGCAGCCGGTCAATATCGATTCCGGATGGAACTGCACGCCGTAAACTTTGTATCTCCTGTGCTGCAGCCCCATGATCTCCCCGTCCTTCGTCCTGGCCGTGACCTCCAGGCAGCGGGGCAAGGATGTTTCTTCCACCGCCAGAGAATGATACCTGGTCGCTTCGAACGGATTAGGCAGGCCCTTGAACACCCCTTTGCCGCGGTGATAAATGCGCGAGGTCTTTCCGTGCATGATGGATTTGGCGTGCACTATTCTTCCGCCGAAAACCTGTCCTATGCACTGGTGCCCCAGGCAGACGCCGAGGATAGGTATCCTGCCGGAGAATTCCGAGATCAGGCCGCAGGATATTCCCGCGTCCCGGGGAGCCCCGGGGCCCGGAGAGATGACCAGGCGTTCCGGGCCAAGACGCCGCACTCCCGCGGCATCTATCTTATCGTTCCTGATCACCTTGACCCGGCAGCCGAGATCAGCCAGGTACTGAACTATATTATAGGTGAAGGAATCGTAATTATCTATCATCAAGACCATCTTGCCGCTCCTTGGTAAACGCCCGCCTTTAGATAAAAACCTTTCCGCTGCGGGCGGTTATTCCTTCTGGCGCCGGATCCTGGCGCCCAGGTTCCTGAATTTCTCCTCTATGCCCTCATAACCGCGTTCCAGGTGGTATATCCTTGAAATAGAGGTCTTGCCGCCTGCCACCAGCCCGGCAAGGACCAAAGAAGCCGAAGCGCGCAGGTCTGAGGCCATTACCGGCGCCCCGGAAAGCTTCTTTACTCCTTCCACGATCGCGTAAGGCCCTTCACGCTGGATGCGCGCGCCCATGCGGTTAAGCTCGGCAACGTGCATAAATCTGTCCGGATATATTTTTTCGGTTATCACGCTGATACCCGGGGTGACGCACATCAAGCTCATTATCTGCGCCTGCATATCGGTAGGAAAGCCCGGGTAAGGAAGCGTGGTTATGTTGAGCGGTTTCAAATCCTTTTTAAGGGAAGCGCGCACCATATGGTCATGCCGCTGCAGCGAAGCGCCGGACTGGATCAATTTATCGAACATCGCTCCCAGATGCTCCGGCATCACGTTCCTCAGCTTGATATCGCCTTTGGTGATCAAAGCCGCCAGTATGAAAGTCCCGGCCTCTATCCTGTCGGGTATAATCCTGTGTTCGGCTCCGCGCAGGGATTTCACCCCTTCGATCTCTATAACCGGAGTCCCGTGGCCTTTGATTCTGGCGCCCATTTTGATCAGGAACTCCGCCAGGTCCGCCACTTCCGGTTCGCAGGCGGCCGATTCTATCACGGTCTTTCCCGGGGCAAGCACGGCCGCCATCATCACGTTATCGGTGGCCAGCACCGAAGAGCCAAAAACTCCGCCGAGATAAACATACCCGCCTTTCAGCCCGGAGGCGTCGGCGACCACGTAGCCGCCCTGCACGTCGATATCGGCTCCCAGAGCCTGCAGGCCCTTGATATGCAGGTCCACCGGCCGAAGTCCGATGACGCAGCCGCCGGGCAGGGACACTTTCGCCTTCTTGAGCTTGCCGAGCAGCGGGCCGAGGACGCAAAAAGAAGCGCGCATGGTGGAAACCAGCTTATAGTCGGCTACATGCCCGCAATGCTTTGTCGCCAGTATGCGCACCGTGCCTTTATCATATTCGACGTTCTTGCCCAGGGAACGCAATATCTTCAGCATGGTCATGGTATCCCTGAGGTTCGGGACCCTCTTGAGCACGCAGGGTTCGTCGGTAAGCAGGGTTGCCGCCAGTATGGGCAGAACCGAATTCTTGGCCCCGGAAACGCTCACTTCTCCCTTCAGCCTGACCCCGCCTTCTATGATGAGCTTATCCATCTATACTTCTCCTTTAGTAAATTCCGGTTACGGCTAAGGTAACCAAGCCCGTGCACAGAACAATCGAGAGTCGAAAACCGAGATTTAATACAATGGAGATTCTCGATTTTCAAATACCGATAAACAAGTTTTAATATCGGTTACGGTAACGTTAATAAACCGTAACTGTTATACGATAGACGAAACGGGCATCGTAACCGTAACCGCTACAAGATCCAAAACCCGGTAACAACAAAACATTCGGGAATCAACAAACAATCCTGAAATCCGCTTCTATGTTCGCCTGCGGGCTACAACAACCCGTTCTATTCCCGCGTAATCTTTAACGGTATCTTCCACTTTCATCCCGGGCGCGGAAGAAATCAGGGCGCGCACGTCTTGCGCCCGGCCGTATCCTATCTCTACAATCAGCAGGCCGGAAGAAACCAGGCGGCCGGCGCAGCCGGCGCAGATACGGCGGTAAAAATACAGCCCGTCATCACCTCCGCTGAGGGCCTGCCGCGGTTCAAAAAGCACCTCGCGCTGCAAAGACCCCAACTCCCCATCCGGAATATAGGGCGGGTTGGAAACTATGATGTCAAACTTCCCGTCTCCCGGAGGGAATAAATCTGCGTTCAGGAAATCCACCCTGCAGCGGTTGGCGTAGGCGTTTCCCCGCGCCACCTGAAGCGCCGCCGCGGAGATCTCCACGGCGCAGACAGCGCTTCGCGGCAGATAATGGGCCAGGCTGACCGCCACGCACCCGGAACCGGTGCCTATATCGAGGATGCGCAGGCGGGCTCCTGCCTTGCCGGCATGCCCCAGGACGGTCTCCACCAGTATCTCGGTCTCCGGCCTGGGAATAAGCACATCGGGAGTGACGCGAAAATCCAACCCCATGAATTCAGTCCTGCCGAGTATGTACTGCAACGGTTCGCCTTTAATACGCCTTCTCAGGACGCCGGCGATCAAACTCCCCTTGTCCTGCGGCAGCTTTTGCCTGCCGCCGGTATAAAGGGATGTCCTGCTGCATCCCAGCAACCCGGTGAATAAAAGTTCCGCTTCGTTCATAGCAAAAAAATGGTCATTCCTGCTTTTCCCTTAGTTTAGCTTCTTTTTCCGCTTTAAGCAATGCCCCGGATATCTCTTCCAATTCCCCCTCCAGCACCGCTTCCAGCCTGTGCACCGTGAAATTGATACGATGATCCGTGACGCGGCGGTCGGGATAATTATAAGTTCGGATCTTCTCGCTTCTCTCTCCGGAACCGATCTGAGAACGCCGTTCGGTAGTTACCTTCTTCCGCTCTTCCTCCTGTTTCTTTTCCAGGATCTTGGCGCGCAGTATCCTCATCGCCTTGTTCTTGTTCTTCAGCTGGGAGCGCTCGTCCTGGCAGGATACCACCACGCCGGTGGGGATATGCGTGATCCTGACGGCGGAATCGGTTTTTTGCATATGCTGGCCGCCGGGGCCGGAGGATCTGTAGGTATCTATCTTCAGGTCTCCCGGGTCTATCGCCATTTCCACGTCTTCCGGTTCCACCAGCACCGCCACCGTAGCCGTGGAGGTGTGTATCCGTCCCTGGGACTCCGTCTCAGGGACGCGCTGCACACGGTGCACCCCGCTCTCAAAACGCATGCACCTATAGGCGCCTTTGCCGCTGATGCTGAAAACGACCTCTTTAATCCCGCCCAGCTCGGTTTCGCTCACCGACATGGGCTCCACTTTCCAGCCCTTGCCGTCGGCGTACTTGTTATACATACGGTAGAGCACCGCCGCGAACAGCGCGGCCTCCATACCGCCGGTGCCCTGGCGGATCTCGACGATGATATCCCTGTCGGCATTGCCGTCCTCTTCCTCCAGCATCGACTGCAAACGCTCTTCAAACCCGGCGAGCTTTTGTTTAAGCGCGTCTTCTTCCCGGTTGACCAGTTCAGCCATCTCCCGGTCTTCGTGCCCGTGCCGCATCTGCTTCAGCTCTTCCAGTTCGGCGGAGAGTTTGCGATGCAAACGCAGCAGCCTCACGGGCTCCTGCAATTCCGCAAGCTCCCTGGCGTATTTACTGCACTTTTCCAGGTCGGAGACGACTTCGTCGCTGGCGAGCAATTCTTCCAGCCGGCGGTAGCGTTCTTCGAGCTTCTCCAGATGCTTCAGCATACGCCTCTCAGGCCTTTTTCCTGCCGTACTTCTTTTCGAACTTGTCTACCCGCCCGGCGGAATCCACGAACTTCTGCTTTCCGGTAAAGAACGGGTGGCATTTCGAGCAGACTTCCACCCGGATGTTTTGTCTGGTGGAACGGGTATGTATGGTGTTGCCGCATGCGCAGACAACCACGCTTTCTTCGTATTTGGGATGTATCTTTTCTTTCATTTCTTCCTTCTCCTTTTTCGTTCGATAACTCCTGCCCCGCGCAACGCGGGGTTCTATTTCTGGTTCATACTGTTTAAAAACTCTTCGTTGTTCTTGGTCTTGGCCAGTTTCTCTATCAGCAGTTCCATAGCCTCCACGTTGCTCAATTCATTAAGCACTTTGCGCAGTATCCAGACCCGCTGAAGTATTTCCGGCTTCAACAGCAGTTCCTCGTGCCTGGTGTTGGAACGCTTTATGTCTATGGCGGGGTATATCCTGCGCTGGAACAGGTTCCTGTCCAGTTGCAGTTCCATATTGCCGGTCCCTTTGAACTCCTCGAAGATCACGTCATCCATGCGGCTGCCGGTGTCCACCAGCGCGGTGGCTATGATAGTGAGGCTCCCTCCCTCCTCGATCGCTCTAGCCGCTCCGAAGAAACGCTTTGGTTTCTGCAGGGCGTTGGAATCGATACCGCCCGACAACACCTTGCCGCTATGCGGCACCACGGAGTTATAGGCGCGGGCCAGACGCGTGATACTGTCCAGCAGGATCACCACGTCCTTCTTGTGCTCGACCAGACGTTTTGCCTTCTCAAGCACTATCTCGGAAACCTGCACGTGCCTCTCCGGCGGCTCGTCGAACGTGGAGGAGATAACCTCCCCCTGGACGTTCCTTTGCATATCGGTGACCTCTTCCGGCCTTTCGTCAATGAGCAAAACGATCAGCACCACGTCCGGGTGATTGCCGGTGATGGAATTGGCCAGACGCTGCAGGAGCACGGTCTTGCCGCTGTAGGGCGGCGCGACTATAAGGCTGCGCTGCCCTTTGCCGATGGGGGCCAGCAGGTCTATGACTCGCGTCGATACTTCCTCCGGTTTGCGTTCCAGCATAAATCTTTCATGCGGATAGACCGGGGTCAAATTGTCGAAAAACACCTTGTCCTTGCAGGTTTCCGGGTTCTCGAAATTGACCGCTTCCACCTTCAGCAAGGCGAAATATTTCTCACCTTCCTTCGGGGGGCGTATCTCACCGCTGACCGTATCCCCGGTCTTTAAATCGAATTTTCTTATCTGCGAAGGGGAAATATATATGTCGTCCGGACAGGGCAGATAATTGTAATTCGGTGAACGCAGGAACCCGAACCCCTCCGGCAGTATCTCCAGTATTCCCTCGCCGAACATCAAACCTTCTTTTTCCGCCTGGGCCTGCAGGACCTTGAATATAAGGTCCTGTTTCCTGATGCCGCTGAAGCCGTTTATGTTCAGCTCTTTAGCCAGCTTGTTCAGCTCGGTGATCTTCATCTCTTTCAATTTAGTGATATTCAGTTTCTCCACACTTTCCTCCTTAGTCTCTCAACTTGTCTCCTAGTTTGCTCCAAAGAACCGCTGTTATCTATGATAAAATCGGCCAGGCGCTCCGCTTTCATGACGGAAGGCTGGGCTGCGATTATGCGCGCCACGAGTTCTTTCTTCATTCCCCTGGAGCGCGAGGCGCGTTCCAGGCGCAGCGCCTCGGGCGCTTTAACGAAAACCAGATAATCCACAAACCGGTGCAGGCCGGTCTCCAAAAGCAGGGCCGCGTCCAGGACGATCAGCCCGGAGGCCTCCTTGAGCCGCCCGCGGATATCTCTTATGATGTAAGGATGCGTTATGCCGTTTAACAGGGCGGTTTCCTTACCGCCGTAGAACGCCTCCGCTGCCAGCGCCCTGCGGTTTATGCGGCCGTCCTTTCGGAGTATCCCTTTTCCGAACGCCTTGAGCAGTTTCTCAAAAGCCGGTTTACCGGGCGCTATCACGCTGTGGGCGACGCGGTCGGCATCTATCACTTTCGCCCCGCCTTTTTTGAGCATGGCAGAAATCGCGCTCTTGCCGGAACAGATACCGCCGGTAACGCCTATCACGCAACGTTTACGCGCGGCTGTGAACGCCGCTTTGCAGGATCTTCTCATATAATGAAATATATTCCCCGGCGGACGCCTGCCAGGAGAAACGTTTTTCCATGCCGCGCTCGGCAAGCCGGCGCCATCGGCCGGCATCGGCGTACAAACGCACTGCTTCTTTAATCTTGACGGACAGTTCCCTTGCCGATATGCCGTTCATAACGAAGCCGTTGTCCCCGGACACGGTATCGGCCAGGCCGCCGGTGCTGCTGACCACCGGGACCGTCCCGTAACGCAGGGATATCATCTGGCTCAATCCGCACGGCTCGTAACGCGAAGGCATCAGGAAAATGTCCGAACCGGCGTATATCCTGTGCGCCAGCGCCTCGTCGAACTTCAAATGCAGGGATACCGCGCCGGGACTGCCGGCCGCGGCCTTGCGCAGCAGAGTCTGGTATTTCTCATCACCCGTGCCCAGTATCACGAACTGCATACCTTCAGCCGCCAGTTCCGGCAGAAGCGGAACGATAAGATCGACTCCCTTCTGCTCGGCGAGGCGCGAGACCACCGCCAGAAGCGGCGCCCGGGGATCTTCCCGCAATCCGCATTCCTTCTGCAGGGCCTTTTTGTTCCCCGCCTTGCCTTCCAGTTTTCCCGCGTCGTAGTTAACAATTATCAAGGGGTCGGAGGAAGGGTCCCAGACCGAATAATCCAGACCGTTCAATATGCCGCGCAGATCGGCGGAACGTTTATTCAACAGGCCTTCCAGCCCGCAGCCGAATTCCCTGCCCTGTATCTGGCGGCTGTAAGTAGGACTGACCGTGGTCAGTGCATCGGAGAAAATCAATCCCCCTTTCAAAAGATTGACCTTGCCGTAAAATTCCAGCCCGTCCACAGAGAACATCTCCTCCGGCAGTCCGGTAAAGGGAAAATCCTCCGCCGGAAAGATGCCCTGATAAGCCAGGTTATGTATGGTCAACACCGAAGCGGTTGACCGAAAGAAAGGATTGCGCATCTGTGCAGACTTCAGGTAAACCGGAGCAAGCGACGACTGCCAGTCGTGGCAATGAAGGATGTCCGCCCTGAAGCCGAGCTGTTCGAGCAGCCGCAGGCCGCGGCGGCAGAAAAAAGCGAACCGCTCCAGGTTGTCCGGGTAGTCTCCCTCGGACGAACCGTAGAACCCGTCGCGCAGGAAGTAGCCGTCGTCATGCAGAAAGTAAAAAACCGCCCCGCCTTGCCGGTGAAAAGAAACATCCGGCATTATCCTCTCCGCCCGTCCTCCGGGAACGTTGAGCTTTCCGTAGGCCGGCAGCAGAACTATCACCTCATTACCGGCTTCGCACAATGCCGGGGCAAGCGCACCTGCCACGTCGGCAAGGCCTCCTGTCTTGGCGTAAGGAACGGCTTCCGGCGTGAAGAAAGCTATTTTCATATATCCGTCTCCCGGGAAACAGGAACGTAATCTTCGAGATCGCAGAGATTAGGACCTTTTTTGACGCTCACTTTCAACGGGACCGAAAGCTCCAGCACGTGCCCCATAATCCTCTCCGCTTCCGGAATGAACGTTTCGGCTTCCGCGCGCGGCACGTCGAAAATCAGTTCGTCGTGCACCTGCAGGAGCATGCGCGACCGGAGTCCCCGTTCGGCAATCAAACGCTGGATGGAGATCATCGCCGCCTTGATCAAGTCGCTGGCCGATCCCTGTACCGGGGTATTTACGGCCTTGCGCCTGGCGAACTGTCTGACCGCCATATTCCCGCTGTTTATTTCCGGCAGGTAACGTCTCCTGCCGAGGATCGTGGCAACAAATCCTTCCCTCTCGGCGAAAGCTATACGGCCGTCGATGAATTCCTTCACCCCCGGATAACGCAGGAAATAAGCGTCGATGAAAGACTCCGCTTCCCTTACCGTGATACCGAGGTCCTTACCGAGACCGAATCCGCTCTGCCCGTAAATAATACCGAAGTTCACGCGTTTGGCGGTCTCGCGCATGGCGTCATCCACATCCTTTTCCGGCACGCCGTAGATCAAAGACGCGGTATGAGCGTGGATATCCTTATCTTCGACAAAGGCATTTATCATGCCGCTGTCGCCGGAAAGATGCGCCAGTATGCGCAGCTCTATCTGGGAATAATCGCAGGAAAAAAGCTCGTTCCCGGTTTCCGAAGCCACGAACGCCCTGCGTATCCTGCGCCCGGACTCGCTCCTGACCGGTATGTTCTGCAGATTGGGATCGCTGGAGCTCAAACGCCCGGTCTCGGTGCCGGTTTGGTTAAAACACGTATGTATGCGCAGTGTGGCCTTGTCCGCGAGGTTCAGCAGGGCGTCTACGTAAGTGGACTTCAGCTTGGCGAGCTGGCGGTATTCCAGCAGCATCGCCGGCAGCCTGTGCTCTTCCACGAGCCCGCGCAGGACTTCTTCGTCGGTGGACGGACCGGTCTTGGTCCTCTTACGCACCGGGAGCTTCAGTTTCTCGAACAGCACGACCCGCAACTGCTGCGGCGAGTTGATATTGAAACTGCCGCCGGCGCATTCGTAAATATCGGAGGTGAGCGCGAGAATCTTTTTTTCCATCTCCGAAGAGAGTTCGCGCAGTACCGATACGTCAACCTTGATGCCGTCGGCTTCCATACCGGCGAGGACCTCTGCCAGCGGCATCTCTATTTCTTCAAAAAGCTTAAGCAGTTCCTTCTCCTCCAGCAAGCGCCGCAGGCGGGCGTTCAATCCCTTTATCCCCTCCGTTCCGGAGGCGCTCCCGGGCAATCCCTCGCCGTAGGCGCTATAGACATCATCGAAGGAATAGCCGCCGGAGGAAGGATTCAATAAGTAAGCGGCTATCATGCTGTCGAAACGCATCCCGCGCAAGATTATGCCGCGCGAACGCAGAGTTCCGGCCGCTCTCTTTAAGTCGTGCCCGTATTTGCCCGCTGAGTCCGATTCAAGTATCCGTTTCAGGTTCTCTCCGATCTCGGCCGAGGAGAAAACCATCCCGCAGGCGTAAATCATAAAGTCGCCTGTGTCCAGCGGCCGGATAACAACATCTCCGTTTCCCGCGCAGGCGGCATCGTCTCCGCCGGGAACAGGCTGCTCCTGACCCGCGCCGGGCGTCTCAGGCAGCGTCTTGAGCAAAGAGCGGAACTCAAGCCGGGTGAACAATTCGCGCAATTTGCCGTAGTCGGGTTCTGTTATGCGGCAGGCCTCGGGCTCCAGTTCCACCGGCGCGCTCCCGTCCAGCGTGACCAGTTCCAGATTAAGCCGGATCATATCTCCGCCGGCCGCGACCGCATTTCTGATCTTTTCCTGCTTTATCCGCTCCGGATGGGCTAATATCTCCTCCAGGGAACCGTGCTCTTTCAAGAGGGCGACCGCCGTCTTCTGCCCTATGCCGGGGACACCGGGTATATTGTCGCTCTGATCGCCCATCAGAGCCAGGACCTGCGGAACAAGACAAGGGGAAACTCCGAAGTCTTTTTCTACCGCCGCCGCGTCATAAAGGACGCCGCTGCCTTTATAAGGGTTCAGCACCAAAGTATGCCCGTCCACCAACTGCAAGATATCCTTATCCGGGCTGACGATGACGGTGTTTATGCCTGCCGCCGAAGCTTTTTTACTCAGGGCCGCGAGAAGATCGTCCGCTTCGTATCCTTGCAGCTCGCAGACGCGGAGACGGTAAGCGGATACAGCTTCCCTGATCAAAGACAGCTGCGAAACAAGCCCCTCGGGCATCGGCGGACGCTGTATCTTGTATTCCGCGAATTTCTCGGAACGGAATGTCTTTCGCGAGACGTCGAAACACAGCACGGCAGACTCGGCCTTGCCGGATTTCAACACCTTGTTCAGCATATTGATGAAGCCGTAGACTGCGCCCACAGGCAGCCCGGAAGAAGTGCTTAATCCCTGAAGGGCGTAAAACGCGCGGTAATAAAATGCGGTGGCGTCAAACAAATACAACTGCTCGAATGTCTGCATTATTTAAAGCATTGAGGAAAGGTATGGTAATCCGCAGTCCTTATTGTAAGAGCGTTCTGCGAACCTGCTCAATAAAGGAACTGATCTCCTTATTGGAAGAATCGAGATATTCTGCTACGGTAGCTTCTTTTAATGCGGTCACGTATTCCCCTTTATCGTAACTTTCCTTGGCGCGGGTAAGATAGGTTATCGCCCTGCTCCTGTTGTCCAGCGATTTCTGGTCCTGGCTAAGTTCATCCTCGAACAGGGTCACGGGGGATTGAGAATAATCGGTCTCGTAGAGATCGCTGTCCAGGTCGCTGTATACCGCGGCAGCTGCGGCCGGAGAAGCCTGCAGCATCTCTTTCTGCAGATTGGCCTTGTACCGGGCTTCTATTTTACCGTATGCCTCGGGGTATACGCTTGCTATACCTTCGAGCCTTTTTTGGGCCTTGTCCGCCCAGGGGTCGCCCGGGCCGCCCAGAGTGGCCCTTTTTATCCAGTAAAGAACGGCGTTAATGTAATCGCCCTGCCCTTCATATAAAAGTGCCATGTTGGCGTAGCTGCTCGGGTAATTCGGGGCGACCTCGATAGCGCGCAGGTACATATCCTTTGCCTTTTCCAGCCTGCCGTTGGCTTCATAAAGTATGCCGAGGTCGTTGTAAGCCTCCACGAAATTGGGATTCAGTGAAATGGCCTTCTGGTAACACGCGGAGGCCTGTTCAAGGTTGTTTTCCTTCTGGTACCGCAATCCCTCCAAACGGTAAGCGCGCGCCTGGTCCTGTAACGTAGCCTGAAGCTGACCGCCGGAAAAAGAAACTGCCTGCCCGGGGCCCAAGAACACGAATGCCGCCAGAAAACCCGCGATCCTACAAGTCATCCCGAATCCCCCCGTGTTTTTCATTAAGTTTATACTATATTTGATTTTGCGCAAACGTCAAGAAAAAAAATTTTTATTTGGCGCGCCATATCATAACAACGGCGGCATCTCCAATGCAGGATGCCCGGCTTTCGTGAGGAATTCCAGGAGTTCCTCGATTTTTACCGCCGCCTCTTCATCGGCTATCTTATCGAACAACCCCGGATCGCCGAGCTCTTCGCAGCGCCGGCGCAGGCGTTCGCCGAGCATTTCCTTAAGTTCTCTCGGCATCCAGACCACCCTCTTCAACCCGCCTTCGGCGGAGATGAATTTCCTGCTGGCGATATACAATTTCCCGACCCCGAGGAAACCGGGCGTCTGCACTCCTCCTCCCACCGAACCTGCCAGGGTGGTGAACGTCATTCCGCAAGGGGTCATGCCGATATGGTCCCGGTGAACGACCATCACGCCGTTAGCTTCCGGCAACACGGCCACTATACACTCAAAACACCCGCAGGAGGTCTGCGGGGCGTCCAGCAGAGAATACATGCTTACCTTATCCACGGTTTTGTTGGACTTCAGATAGACGAATTCATTTATATTCCCCCATTGGCCGGCGCGCTCGTCCAGAATCTTGCCTTTGAGAACGGGCTGGTTGGGGCCGGTGGGCGTGATCTCATAAGAGGCCTTGGCGTCCAGCCAGGAATACGCGCCGCACAACCCCAGCCTCTCCGGAGTTACTATGCAGACGTGATTGGGGGCGAAAGACTGGCAGAGCAGACAGGAATAAAAGGTATCCACGCTCTCATCGGTCATCCCGCTTAAACGCTCATCCCTTTCCGCGAAACTCCCGACGGCCGCCGGCAAAAGCTTTTCCACCTCGGACTTTTCGGTATATATCTTCACCTGCACCTTATCCACTATAGCCTGGTATTCCTGGTGCAGCATGGCGTGCAATATGACACCCAGGTGCTTGAGACGGAACCCTTTGGAAAAGGCGTCTTTGGAAACGCGTATCCAGTTCATATCGCGCTGGCCGACGTGCATTATACCCATGGCGTAATTCACGAAGCGGTGTATCTGGCGCTCGAGTATGGGCTCAAAATCCTTCTGCATGCGCCTGCCCGCCACCTCCACGATCAAAGCCAGCGGCAGAGACTTACCGCCTTTCGACAGCGCGTCTATATCCGGCCCGTGTATCTCCACTTTACCGTCTTCCACTTCCCGCAGCGGGCTGCTGTGGAGGTACTCGAAAGCCAGACTGCTCTTGCCGCCGAACTCCGCGTGAAGCTGATCCCGCCTGACGCGTTCCCCTTCGAAGGCCGCGGCGTAGGGTACCGGAACGGGGACCTCGGAAACCTTGACCTTTATGCCGCGCGTCTGTATGCAGGCGGATGCGACGGCGGAATAATCGCTCTGGCGCACAAGGGCCTCGTAAAGAGTGGTTTCCAGTTTGGGTACCTCGGGAATATCGAGATCGGTAATTATGGGAAACCCCATAGCAAGGGCCCCCAACCCGGTAGCCGTGATAACCTCGTCCACATGGCTTAGAAGAATAACGAAAGCGGGAACCTTCTCTTTTGTATAAGAAAGTATCTCTTTCCACTGTCCGCATTTATGCCCGCCGTAGGTCAGAGGCGCCCTCACCGCCCAGTCCACGGCGTAAATAACGGAAAGATAATCCGTGCCCAGGGGCACTATGTAATTGTCCAATCCAACCGCGATACCTGAATCTGCCAGCTGTTTGAGCATGCTCGCGCCGCCGGCGCTGCCGGCAAGCAGGCTTACGATGCTTTTGGACTGCAGGTCGCGTATCAGGCGCACTGCCGAATCCGCGTCCTTGGCCGGACCGGCGATCACCGCGATACCTGCAATACGGCCGTCAACCAACTGGATGCCGAGAGAACGAAGCAGGTTATCGGAAAGGAACCCGGCCGTTTCAGGCTGAGGGTGCCCCCCTTCAAGATATTGGAAGGACGCGAGCAGTTCCTCGCATAAAAGGACTGCCAGTCCTTTGTTCAGCAGGCCCCCCGCCGCCCCGAGAAAAAGACCGTTGCCGGCCGGATTTCCCGCCGCGAGTTTCTCCGCCTCCGAAATGATGCGGCCGCAGTCGCCCAAAGTGCGCACCTCTTCGTTCAAGAGCGCTTTTATCAAAGGAAGGGAATAATTTGTCCCCGGTAATTCCAGAGCCGTCCCGGCCCCGCGCCCTTTAACCAGCCTCTCGCTTTCCGCGCGCGTCAAAGCCAGGACCGCTTTCGTCCCTTTTTCCCCAAGTTCAGCGATTATGGAAGACATCCGTATTTCTCCCGTGACAAAACGGTCACACGACCGCTTCGGTTTTGCCGGATTCGGCCGCGAGTATCTCATCGGCGGCTCTGATCCCCTGCAGGCGCGCATCTTCCGCGCCCGATTCAGCCGCGGCCTCCCCGCAGGCAAAAACATTATCGACCCCGGCGCGCAGATTCCCGCCGGTTTTTATCCGCCCGTTCTCGATTTCCGCTTCTCCTCCGGCGGCAAAATCCATGCAGGGATTACCGCGCCGGCAAAAGATCACGGAAGCTGCCTCGACTATCTTTCCTCCGCTCAACCTGACCGCTTTCAATTCTTTTCCCTCTCCGATGATCTCTACAATATCCGTTCCTCCGAGGATCTCCGGATTATCACCCGGGAGATGGGAGGATTCGCCGCCTTCTTTCAGCAGCAATTTCACCGTCCTGCCTGCGGAAGAAAAAAGGCCGGCAAGCCTCTGGGAGTCATCGGCCCTGCCGCAAACAACCACGTTGCCGGGTATGGAAAGCCTCCGCCTGATCTCGTCCGCGTCGGAAAGGCCGAAGAAAACAAAAACTCCCTCTTTGCCCTTCCCCGGGATATCCAACGCCGGCTTGCGGCCGCCGGCAACGATAAGATAATCATAAGCCAACCTGCGGTTGTTCTTCAAATATACCCTCTGCCTGGGGAAATCAATCCCGCTCACCGCGGCGGAACGGGCGAATTCCACGTTATGCCCGGAAAAGAAACCTTCTTCGCATAGCAGAATTTCACGTTTGCTCATTTTCCCTTCCAGGTAATCCGGCAAAAGGTCGCAGTTATACGGCAAATCATCGTCCTGGGCCAAAAGGGTCACTTTCCAGTCCGGCTTCGCCTCTGATAGACGCCGGCAGGCGGCAAAACCGGCATTAGTGGCTCCGATAATCAATACTTGCGGTGTTTTTTGAATAGACATAAATTGGCCCGGGTTATTATATAAATATTGCATATTCTCATTACCTGCCCGCCGCTTCCAGCAGGCGCGGCACTATGGAAAACCATCCCGCAGGCATCAGATGTATGCCGGCGCACATCGGTTTGATCTCCCCGATGAGGCGCGAGAATATTTTCTCCACAGCGTTCTCGTTATCACCGGAGCTCTCGATCTCTTTTATCAGGCGCTCCGGTACGTTCACTCCCGGCACGCGCCGGTTAAGATACCTGGCTGTGCGCGCCGATCTCAACGGCAGTATGCCGGCGAGCACTCTGGAGTCTGAAACCGGCTTTCTGCGCATGAACGCGGCGAAAGATTCCGCGTCGAAAACGGCCTGAGTCTGGAAAAATTCAGCTCCGGCGGCAGCCTTTTTGGCCATCTTCATCAATTCGAGTTCCTGCGGGTCGGCTCCGGGATTGACCACGGCACCGCAAAAGAAATCCGGGGATGCCCCGGACAACGAGCGCCCCCGCATATCCTTGCCCCCGCGCATAGCGGAGAAAACCGACAATAACTGCACGGAATCCAGGTCGAAAACCGGTTTGGCCTCACGATGATCCCCCAATAAAGGATGATCTCCGGTCAACGCCAGGACATTCTTTATCCCCAATGCCGCGGCGGCAAGCAGATCGGACTGCAGGGCAATCCGGTTCCTGTCGCGGCAGGTAAGCTGATATACAGGCTCCAATCCGGCATCCTTCAGCCGCAGGCAAAGCGCCAGCGGACTCTGCCGCATCACCGCCGCGTGCGAATCTGTGACATTGAAAGCGTCCACTCTGCCGCGCATCGAGGACGCGGCCTCAAGCAGCTCTCCGAAATCCCCGCCTTTCTGCGGATTGAGTTCGCAGGTGACCACGAATTCCCCGGCTTTTATTTTCTTCCTTAATACGCTCATTTCTTGAAGATGAGATATACCGCCGCTACGATCAAAGCGAAACCGGCCAGATAATTCCATTTCAGCCGTTCGCCGAGATAAAGAACGGAAAAGACCGTAAAAACCGAGAGAGAAACCACCTCCTGTATCGTCTTCAGCTGCACGGCGGAAAACGCCCGGTAACCGATGCGGTTGGCGGGCACCTGGAAACAGTATTCGGCGAAAGCTATCAGCCAGCTGACCATTATCACCGTGAACAAGGGGGCCTTGGCGTATTTAAGGTGCCCGTACCAGGCAAAGGTCATGAAAATGTTGGATATCAGAAGCAGAACGACGGTCTTCATAATCAGTTCGACGCACCGCGGCCTGATCCTCCTGCGGGCTTTAACAGTGAGCCTGTGGAATTGCTCAGGACAGACGGGCGTAGTTTGCTCATGATTTTGATGATGGGCGGCGCGTGTTCGGCGCCGCCGCAGTGTAAATGCTCAATCATTCCTGGGTTGTTTTTTCTGCATGGATGCCGCTTCAAGGAAATTGCGCATAAGAATGGCGGCGGTCACCGGCCCCACTCCGCCCGGCACCGGGGTTATCCAGGAAGCCCTGGACGCCGCTTCCGCGGTCTCCACGTCACCGACGATCATGCCGTTGCTGCGGTTTATGCCGACGTCTATCACGACCGCTCCTTTCTTGACCCACTTACCTTTGATGATTCCCGCTTTCCCCACAGCCACAACCAGTATCTCGGCCCGCGAGACGTGCTCCTGCAGTTTTCCGGCGCTGTCAGTGCCTATGTGACAGACTGTGACGGTGGCAAGCTTGTCCAAAAGAAGAAGCGCCAGCGGGCGCCCCACTATTTCGCTGTGGCCGATCACTACCGCTTCCCTGCCTTCCAGCCTGACCCCGGACAACTTGATGAGCTCCATCACCGCCGCCGGGGTGCAGGGAACGATACGCGGACGGGGAAAGAACATATGTCCTATATTATACGGATGCATCCCTTCCACGTCCTTCAAAGGGGATATCTCCCTCACCGCCGCCAGGTAATCTATCTCGTTAGGCAGGGGTTTCTGTATAATGATGCCGTTGACCCCGGCGTCGAGGTTGAGCCTGTCGATCAACCCCTTTAAATCTTCCAAGGAGGTCCTGGCTGCCAGTTTATGCAGGCGGTAATCGAATCCCAGGGCAGAGGCGAGCCTGGACTGCATCTGCGTGTAGGATCCGGCTGCGGCATTGTCCCCCACCTGTATGCCCGCCAGGGCGGGACGGAAACCGAGCCGGCCTATCCTGGAACGGATCTCCTCTTTGATACGCTCGGCTATTACGCTACCTTTCAATAATCCCGCAGACGCCATCCTCTATCTCCGTTCTTATCCTCAACATCGACCGCTTCTTGACCGACAATTCCCTGAGCATCCCCCGGGACAACGCCCTGTCGCCGATAATCTTCAAATTTATGCGCACGTTAAAATATGCGCCGCGGAAAGCCGCCTCCAGCATGGCCGCGGCGGTGCCGGTATCGGTGCAAAGATTGGGATTGCCTTTTTTCAGCACCTCGGGGCAGAATTTCATTCCTTCGTAAGAAAGCCGGCAGATAATGAAAGAAATATCCAGTGATCTGCGCATGTCCCTGCCGTTGAAAGCCTCCGCGTCAAGGTCCGCCAGCTCCAGAAAGCGCGCGCGCAGCCTCTCAGCCGCTCCGAGAATCTCCTTCAGGCGCTTCTCGTGCGCGGCGTAAGCTTTCCTGCCGAGCGAGAAATTAAGCACCATGCTTAACAGCGCCGTCCCCATAGCGGCGGCTACCGCTGAGGCGGAACCCCCTCCGGGTACCGCGTTGCCGGCGGCGAGGCAATCGTTGTATTTCTCCAAGCTCTTGCGGCAGTATCTCACCATGATATCGTCAAAGCCCCCTTATCATACCGTTATCGTCCACGTCCATCGCTTCCCCGCGCGGACGCGCCGGAAGACCGGGCATGGTCTGTATGCCGCCGCAGAGGGCGTAAAGATACCCCGCCCCTATGGCGGGCCTGATATCCGAAACCGGCAGAACAAACCCTTCCGGTCTGCCTTTCAGCCGCGGGTCGTGCGAAAGTGAAAACTGCGTTTTGGCCATGCATACCGGCAGAGCGCCCCATCCGCGCGAGGCGTAAAGTTCTATTCTCCTGCGCGCGATATCGGAATATTCCACGCCGCGCGCTCCGTAGATCTTCACGGCGATAGCGGATATCTTTTTCTCCACGCCTTCCCCCCCGTCATAAAGAAAAGAAAACCTGTTCGGCGATTCCGCGGCCCTGATCACGCTCTTCGCCAGCTTAATGCCCCCATGTGAACCTCGCGACCAGAGCTCGCTGACCTCGCAGGCGCTCGCCCCGAATTCCATTGCCTTTGCGCAAACCAGGCTGATCTCTTTATCGGTGTCCGCGGAAAAACGGTTAACGGCTACCACAACCGGCACGCCGAAAACGAGGATGTTCTCTATTTGTTTCTTGAGATTAACGCATCCTGCCTCCAGGGCTTCCAGATCCTCTTTATTCAGCGCTTCGTCCAGCGGCTTGCCGGGAGCCACTTTAAACCTGCCGCTGTGCGCCTTCAGGGCGCGCACCGAACATACCAGCACAGCCGCGTCCGGTTTCAGTCCGGAAGTCCTGCACTTGATATTAAAAAATTTCTCGGCGCCGCAGTCCGCGCCGAAACCGGCCTCGGTAACCACGTATTCGCAGCAGGAAAGAGCGATCCTGTCCGCCAGGATGGAACTGTTGCCGTGAGCTATGTTCGCGAAAGGCACGGTGTGCACGAAACAAGGCGTGTTTTCCGCGGTCTGGATAAGATTCGGTTTCAACGCGTCCTTCAGGCAGACCGCCATACTACCGGAAACCTTTATGTCCTCCGCGGTCACGTATCCGCCGTCCCGGCGTTCGGCCAGCACAACTCTGCCGAGCCTGGCGCGCAGGTCGCGCGCGTTCTCGCTCAACCCGAGGATCGCCATCAATTCAGAAGCCGCGGTGATCTCAAAACCGCTGTCCCTCTCCCCGACGCCCTTCACCCCGGCCGGCAGCCGCACTTTCCTTAAAGACCTGTCGTTGACCTCAACCACTCTTTTCCAGTATATGCCGTCGGCCGCGATATCCGGAAGGTTGCCTTGATAAATGGAATTGTCCAAGTATGCCGCGGCCAGATTGTGGGCGAAAGCGACGGCGTGGATATCGCCGGTGAAATGGAGATTGGACTCTTCCGCGGGAATAACGCAGGAACACCCTCCTCCTGCTCCGCCGCCTTTAAGGCCGAAAAGCGGCCCCAGAGAAGATTCCCTTATACAGGCGCAGGCCGCAGCGCCGAGACGGTTGAGGGCCATGGAAAGCCCGATGGTGGTGACTGTCTTTCCTTCGCCCAGCGGCGTAGGGGTTATCGCGGTTACCAGTATATATTTACTTCCGCGCGCCCGCGGCCTCCGGTGCAGAAGTATCTCCGGCTCTATCTTGGCGATATACCTCCCGTGGGGAACGAGATATTTCCCTTTTATACCCAAACGGGAAGCTATCTTCGCTATAGGGACGCCGCTCCGGTTAAACCCAGGTATTTTAAACAATTTACCGCTCCTCGCATTCAAAAGCGTCTTTATAAAGCTCTATTTCCGGACCGGCCCCTTCATACATGACGGCGACCACGTCGAAACGCGAGATCGCGTCCTCATACCCGGATTCCGAGAGATACCAGGCCGCGACCCGGCATAATCTCCGTCTTTTTTCCGGCGTGACCGCTTCCGCCGGACTGCCGCAGGCGTCGCTGTTGCGGGATTTGACCTCCACAAAACAAAACGCCTTTTTTTCTCTGGCTACTATGTCGATCTCCCCCGCGGGACAACGGTAATTCCTCCGCAGTATGCGGTAGCCTTTCCGCCGCAGGAATGCCTCCGCGGCCTCTTCGGCGGCGGAGCCGGGCCTAGACACCGGCGAAACTCCTGCGGTGTATTAAAGAAGGTCCGCAGCGGCCGATCGCGCTCCGGTGCGCCTCGGTGGGGTATCCCTTGTGCCTGGAAAAACCATACTGGGGATAGACCGAGTCGTATATAGCCATGATCCTGTCCCTGGTGACTTTCGCGATAATGGAAGCGCAGGCTATACTGAAAGACCTGGAATCCCCCCTGATTACGCAGGTATGCGGGATCGGCAGCGATATCCGCATATCCCCGTCCACCAGAGCGTGCGCCTCCGGCAAAGGCCTTTTCCTGCGCGCCAGAAGATCGTTGAGGGCCTCCTGCATGGCCAGCTTGCTGGCTTCAAGTATGTTGACGCTGTCTATTATCTGTTCGTTTATGATGCCTATTCCGTAGTCGGCCTTCCTTGTGATCTCCAGGAAAGCGGCATCGCGCTGTCGGGGGGTAAGTTTCTTGGAATCATCTATGCGGTTGGAAAAAGAGAAATCCCGCAGGGCTGCGGCCGCGGCTACCACCGGGCCTGCCAACGGCCCGCGCCCGGCTTCGTCAATGCCGATTATCAACCGGCAACCTGCGGCTTCAAGCTCTCGTTCGTAATAAAGTAATCCTTCTCTATTCTCCAATTGGGAACCGGGTTCCATGCTTGCCGGAACAGGATATAGTGAATGCCGCCGTTACGCCTTTTGCGCGCCCTTGTCTTCTTTTGAATCTATCTTGGTGGCGCGTTTGCCGATCTTACTGCGCAGATAATAAAGTTTGGCCCTTTTGACCTTGCCGGAACGTATCACTTCGATCTTTTCTATCGCCGATGTCCCCAGAGGGAAAACCCTTTCTATCCCTTCTCCGAACGAGACCTTTCTTACGGTGAAGGTCTCGTTGACCCCGCTGCCTTTCCGGGCGATCACGATGCCTTCGTATGGGTGCAGGCGGAATTTATCGGGCGCTTCCGGTATCCTCACGAAAACCTTGACCGTATCTCCCACGTGGAAAGCGGGGAATTCTTTTCTGGTTGAGAATTTCTGTTCGATGGCTTTAATCTTGTTCATTGGACTGTCTCCTAAATGGATTTTACCTCGTGAAACCTTCCCGCCGTATACGGCCGAGAAACGCCCTGCGGGGTAAATATCCGGACGCGGAATTCCCGGTCAGACGATGTTATGAGCGTTGCCGCTCCCTTTATATTCTTTGAATACTCCGCCCGGAGGGCACACCGTCAAGCCCGGCCGCTCCCGCCCGGCAGGTCAGGCCTTTTTTGCCTTGTCCTGCGCAGGCTGTCCTCCCTGCGCCAGGCGGCTATCCTGCCGTGGTCCCCGCGCAGGAGGACTTCCGGGACTTTCATGCCGCGGAAATCCGCCGGTCTGGTGTACTGGGCATACTCTAATAGATTACCTTCGAATGACTCAAAATTCAAGGAATTTTTATCGCCGAGAACTCCGGGTATGAGCCGCACCACGCAGTCCGTCAGGACCATGGCCGGCAACTCCCCTCCGGTGAGGATATAATCACCGATGGAAATCTCTTCGTCCGCCAGGCGTTCTCTTACTCTTTCGTCCACTCCTTCATAATGCCCGCAAATCAATATCATCCAGTTGAGCCGCGACAGTTCAAGCGCGAGCTTCTGGTCGAGCTTCCTGCCCTGCGGGCCGAGCAGGATCACTTTTCCCCGGCCGCGCCTGCGGTTCTTTTTCAGAGACTCCACCGCGCGGAAGATCGGCTCGGGGGACATGACCATGCCGGAGCCTCCTCCGAAAGGCCTGTCATCCACCTTGCGGTGCTTATCCAGGGTATAATCCCGCAGGTCATGCGCCCGGATAAGCGCCTTCTTCTTGTCCCGGGCCCTTTTTATCATCGACTCGCCCAGCACTCCTTCGAACATTCCCGGGAAGATCGTTACTATATCGATACGCAGCATATACTCAACGCCCGCCTCTCCTGTATTTTTCCATGAACTCCGCGCGAAAAGCGCCGAACCTGCCGAGATTTACAGCCTGACGCGCGGACCGCATCATGCCGAGATAAAAGTTGATGTTATGCAGGGAAAGCAGATGCATCCCGAGCATCTCCCCGGTATTGAACAGATGCCTTAAATAAGCCCTGGAGAAATTCCTGCAGGTATAACACCCGCAGGCCGGGTCCAGCGGCCGGAGATCAGAAGTATAGGAGGCGTTCCTTATCACGATCTTTCCAAGAGAAGTGAACGCGCTGCCGTTCCTGCCGTAACGCGTCGGGATCACGCAGTCGAACATGTCCACCCCGCAGGCTATGCCCTCGAGTATGTCTTCCGGCAGCCCGATCCCCATCAAATAACGCGGTCTTCCTTCGGGCAGAAGCGTGGACGTCATTTCCATTACCTCATACATCACTTCCTTAGGCTCGCCCACAGACACGCCCCCCACGGCATAGCCGTCAAAACCCGTATCGGCCAGCGCGGCGGCGCATTCTTCGCGCAGGTCCCTGTACCCGGATCCCTGCACTATGGCGAACAACTGTCCGGGCGGCAGGCCGTCGTCGGAGACCTCGGAGCAGTGGAGGTGCCTTTCCTTCGAGCGGCGTGCCCACTGCACGGTTCTCTTCACCGCGTTCAAGGCCTGACGATGAGAGGCAGGGTAAGCGACGCATTCGTCCAGCGGCATCATGATGTCGCTGCCCAACGCCATCTGTATATCCACCACATCCTCCGGGCTCAAAGAATGTTTCATACCGTCCACGTGCGACTGGAAACGCACTCCGTCATCGGTGATCTTGCGCAGCAGCGCCAGGCTGAAAAACTGGTAGCCGCCGCTGTCGGTCAATATCGGCCCCGGCCAGGAGATAAAATTATGCAAGCCCCCGGCCTTTTTTATCACTTCCAGCCCCGGACGCAAAAAAAGATGATAGGCGTTCGCCAGGATCAGTCCGGCGCCGGCCCCGCTCAACTGGCTCGGCAGAATGGATTTCACCGTCCCCTGCGTTCCCACCGGCATAAAACAGGGGGTCTCGATTTTCCCCCGCCGCGTGCGCAGCTCGCCGGCTCTGGCGGAGGTGCTCGTATCCTTAGTTATAAGTCTAAAAGTATCCATGCTTTCTTAGTCCACTTGCCTATTGGCTAAGGTATAACCGGCTCAAAACCCGGGGATTTCTGCGGTTTGTCTAAATAATAAGCATCGCGTCGCCGTAGCTGTAAAAACGATATTTCTGTTCCACCGCCTGCCGGTAAGCGTCCAGTACCATTTCAGTCCCGGCAAAGGCGCAGACAAGCATAAGCAGAGTGGTCTTCGGCAGGTGAAAATTGGTGACCAGCCGGTTGACCAGGCGAAAATCGTATCCCGGGTAAATGAAAAGCCCGGTCCTCCCTTCTCTTTCCCCTGAAGAAGCGTAAGTTTCCAGGACGCGCAGGCTGGTAGTCCCTACCGCGAAGATCTTTCCGTCGGAAGCCGCGGCCTCTCTTATTCTCAAAAGAGCATCCTCTCCGATACGGTAACGCTCCTCTTCCATAATGTGCCTAGAGACGTCCTCGCATTTGACCGGTTTGAATGTTCCGTAACCCACGTGCAGAGTCACGTAAGCCGTCCGCGCTCCGGCGGCGTTTATCGTATTCAGAAGCTCCGGAGTAAAATGCAGACCGGCAGTCGGAGCCGCCACCGAACCGTTTTCGCGCGCGAAGACCGTCTGGTAATACAACCTGTCTTCTTCGGAAGGTTCTCTTTTTATATATGGAGGGAGCGGGACGCTTCCGGAGGCGTAGATATCCTTCTCCGCGCATCCGCTGAAGGCGACCTCATCCTTTGCGGTGACCGTGCAGACGATATTCGGGTCGCTCAACAACAGCCGCTCTCCGGCCTTCAGTCGCGCCGGCTTAAGCAGCGCGCGGAACACCAGCCCGTTCTTGCGTTCAAGCAGGAAAACCTCGGCTTTTCCGCCGCTTCTCCTGCGCGCCTTAATGCGGGCCGGCACGACCCTGCTGTCGTTAAGCACCAGCAGGTCCCTTTTCTCCATATAATCCGGGAGATCCGAGAATGACCGATGCTCCACCCTGCCGCTCTTCTTTTCCAGGACCAGCAGCCTGGCCTTGTCGCGCCGGTGCAAAGGGTATTGCGCCACTAACCCGGGCGGCAGTTCAAAATTGAAGTCGGAAAGTCTCTGCATCTGTTGTTTCAGCGCCTGCCGCCCGCCGCTTTGCTGTCGCCGGATTTGAAACTGCCCAATTCGGCTATCTGCGTCCCGGGATAATAATGTGAAAGTATCTGCGCATACGAGGCCCCCTGCTTGGCCATAAAATAAGCGCCCCACTGGCAAAGCCCCACTCCGTGGCCCCATCCGGCGCCTTCAAAGATTATGCCGGCCCCGGAAAGCCGCGCCTCAAAATCGGTGCTTTTTATTACGTCCGGTCCCAAGAGCTGCCGGAACTCCTTCGCGGAAATGGTCCTGGTCCCTCCATCCTCGAAAGAAAAAGTCAATTCCTCCATACGGCCGGACGCGTCCCGGCTGCCGGGGGTGATCACGGTTATCTGGGGAACACCCACGCTGCTCTCCGCGTGCAGTTTTGAAGAAACTTCTTTATTGGAGAGCGTCCTGCTCCAGCGTGAATGCGGAGATTCCCCGCAGTAGCCGCAGGCCACGCCTTTCAAAGGGGGAAGATTTATGTTCCAGAGCTTCGCGGCGTCCTCGGTGCGCCCGCCGCAGGCGGAGTGGTAATAAGCCGGAAATATTCTTCCGTCGTAAACCAGCACCATGCCTTCGGTATCCTTGACCATCTTGTTGGTGCGATAACGCTCGGCGGTCATCCCCCCGTAAACCTGTGAATAAACGTCGCAGGTGACGTCGTAATCCCTGGAGGAATTCTCAGCCGCCCGATACAGGGCGAAACTTCTGAACACTATAGCTTCGGCTTTAAGCACCTCCGGCGGCCAGTAGTGAGAAGACTCCCTGATGAAGATCCCTTTTATGTAATCTTCCAGCCCCACATAGTTCACCGCCAACAGGGAACCGTTTTTACCGATCAGGCGCATTTCCCCCCGGAAACGCCTGCCGTTAAGGTATATCTCGTTACGGTCGCGGGACCTTATGATTATGCCCCCGGCGGAGAAAAGATGCCCGCCAGCGGATATGCCTTTCTGCCCGGACGTTACGGTCCAGCGGGCGTTCTTCTCCTGCAACAATCTGCGGCCCGTGGCCGCATCGTAAATGTGGAATTCTCCGTTCACCTTCAGACCGATGGAATCGACATTGCGCAGCACGGCGACCCTTATATAGGGTTCGCAGGATGAGGGCGGTTTGTATTCCCTTCCCTTCTGCTCCGGAGCCGCGGCCGGACAGAGCGCCGCCGCGGAGCAAAAAACAGTTATCATTATCAGCGCCGATCCGGGGAATTTATTCATCTGCGTGAAAATATGCGAAAAAGCAGGGAAGCCGCAAGGCTAATGAGCAGGCAGGTCGCCAGCGGGAAATAAAAGGAGAACTTCTCGCTCTTTATATAGATATCTCCCGGGAGCCTGCCCGGAAACGATATTTTCTGCGCCGCTAAAAGCAGCGCGCCCAGGCATATCAGCGCCAGTCCGGAAAATATCAGTGCCTTAGCCGTCCACTGCATAGTCTTACGAGGTTATCCCGGAGCGCTCCGGCGCCGCGGGTTTTATTTTCGCGTGGTATCTCTCCGTCTCCGAATAAACGCAGCCGCAGTATTTCTGCAGATATAATCCGTCTTCGCGCGCCCTCCTGCGGGCCCCGCGAAACCCGGGACGGAAATCTTCGTAATAAAAATCCACTTTCTCCTCTTCCGCCGCCTGTCCGGCCGCCGCCTTCAGCAGTTCGTGGTCCTGATAAGGACTGACCAGGAGAGTGGTGGAAAAGGCATCCATCCCGCGGCTGCGGGCCATTCTGGCCGTGAAACGCATACGCAGCAGCCAACAGGCCGCGCATCTTGACGGCGTTCCGCCGTGCTTGACCTCCGCGAAGAACTCCTGCGGGGCGTAGTCAGGATATTCCACTTCAAGGCCGCGGGGCCCGGAATATGCCTCCAGACATTTCCTGCGCGCGCCGTATTCCAACGCGCCGTGGATATTGGGATTATAGAACACGCCCGACGCTTCAATACCGAGCTCTCTCATTCTTTCCAAAGGATAGATCAGGCAAGGTGCGCAGCAGATATGCAAAAGTATCTTCATCTAAAAAAAACCGGTCTGTTCTCCGGCGGGGCATTTCAACCCGAGATGCTCGCAGGCCTGCCGGGAGATCATCCTGCCGCGGCTGGTACGCTTAAGAAATCCTATCTGGAGCAGATAAGGTTCCACGGTATCGGCGATGGTGTCGGACTCCTCATTGAGACTGGCAGCGAGCGATTCGATGCCCACCGGACCGCCGCCGTAATACTCGGAGATCATCCTGAGTACCTTGCGGTCCATCTCATCCAGACCGGCCTGGTCTATACGCAGGCGTTCCAGCGCGCTGCGCACCAGTTCGATATCTATGGCGTTTCTGCCTTCGACCTGCGCGTAATCCCTTACCCGGCGCAGCAGACGGTTGGCGATCCTGGGCGTGCCGCGCGACCTGCGCGCCATCTCCCCGGCGGCGTCTGCGGATATATCTATGCTCAATATCCCGGCCGAGCGCCTGATTATCGCGGCGAGCTCATCCGGAGCGTAGAAATCAAGATGATAGAGTATCCCGAACCTGCTGCGTAACGGAGCGGAAAGCAGTCCGGAACGTGTGGTCGCTCCGATCAACGTGAACGGTTTCAAATTGAACTTTATGGTCTTGGCGTAAGGGCCTTTATCGATGACGAAGTCTATCTGAAAATTCTCTATGGCCGGATAAAGAAACTCTTCTACCACTTTGGAAAGCCTGTGTATCTCGTCTATGAAAAGGATATCTCCTTTTTCCAGGTTGGTCAATATGCCGATCAGGTCTCCGGCCCTCTCGATGGCCGGACCGGAGGTGGCGGTTATCTTGGAATTCATCTCGTGCGCTATTATGCGCGAGAGAGAGGTCTTGCCGAGGCCGGGAGGACCAGAGAGCAGAACGTGTTCCAGCGGCTCACCGCGCTGCGCGGCGGCGGCCAGGCATACCTTAAGATTGGAAACCGTCTCCTTCTGGCCGACGAAATCGTCCAGGCGCTCCGGCCGCACGGAAAGGTTGATGACGACGTCCTCTTCCGTCTCTATCTTGTCGAATACTTCGGCCTGCCCGCTTTCGACGCCGGCGCTAATTATTTTCCGTCTGGACTGCTCTGTCATAGGGAATTATGTTCTCGCTGTTCCTGACCACCTCTATCTCCTCGAAAAGACCGCGCTGGACCGCCACTATCTCCTTCATGCGCACCAGTTCCAGGATGGCCAGGAAAGTGACCGCTATCTCGACTTTGTTCCTGGCCCGGCCGAAGAGCCCGGAAAGGGTGGTCGATTGTTTCACGAGCAGGAGATGCAGGATGTTATGTATTTTGTCTTCGACGGTGAATTCATCCTTGATCACCTCGTAGAACATCTCTTTCGGCACCTCCTGCATCGCCTTGGAAAACGCGCTGATCAGATCGAATATACTGGCCTCGAAATACCCTTCTCCGCTCCCCTTCACGTCCTCCCCCGAGGATATCTCCTCTTTTTCCAGCGGGCGGGCCCGCTTAAAAAGGTTCATCCGGACCGCTTCCCTCTCCTTCAACTCGTCGGCGACTTTCTTGAATTTCTCGTATTCCAGCAGGCGCCTGACCAGCTCCGCGCGCGGATCTTCCTGCTCTTCCTGCCGCTCTTCTTCCTGCTCCGCGGGCAGCAGCATCTTGGATTTTATCTCCATCAGCGTGGCCGCCATAACGAGGAAGTCCCCGGCTATGCCGAGGTCGAGCAGCTTCATCAATTCCAGGTATTTAAGATACTGCTCCGTGACCTGGGCGATAGGAATATCGTAGATATTCAAATGGTCTTTCTTCACCAGGTAAAGCAGCAGGTCCAGCGGACCTTCGAAAAGTTCCAGCCTGACTTTATAGCTCATATCTTCATCGCCCTCCTGGTTTCTTCGAGCGTGGCCGCGGCGACTGCCGAGGCCTTGGCGGCGCCTTCCTTGAGCACGTCTTCTATGTACCCGGATCTGTTCAACAGTTCCGCCCTTTTCTCCCTCAAAGGGGAGAGTATCCCGCCGAGTTTCGCGGCGAGCATCTTTTTGCATTCCGTGCACCCTATGGATGCGTTCCGGCAGGAGTCCGCGGTCTCCCGCGCCTTCTCGGGCCAGAAGACCGAGTAATAAGAAAAGACGCTGCACACTTCCGGGTGGCCTTTATCCGATCTGCGCACGCGCGCCGGATCGGTAACCATCGAAGAGACTTTGGCGGAAACGACAGCGTCGTCGTCGGAAAGATAAACGGCGTTGCCGTAACTCTTGCTCATCTTCCTGCCGTCCAGGCCGGGCAGGCGCGGGCTGTCGGTCAGAAGCGCGCCGGGCTCGGGGAATACCGCGCAACCGTAAAGGCTGTTGAACCTGCGGGCGATCTCCCTGGTAAGCTCCAGATGAGGGAGCTGGTCCTCCCCGACCGGCACTTTGTCCGCCTTGTAGAGAAGTATGTCGGCGGCCTGCAGAACGGGATAACCGAGAAAACCGTAAGTGTTGAGGTCGCGGGTGTTCACTTCCCGCAGCTGCTCTTTGTAAGTGGGGCACCGCTCAAGCCAGCCGAGGGGAACTAAACAGGAAAGGATCATGTTCAGGTCGAGGTGTTGTCCGACCCTGGACTGTATGAAGACACTGCTTTTGGAAGGATCGATGCCCGCGCTAAGCCAGTCTGCGACGTTATCGATTATGTTCCCCGGCATGAGCGACGGGTCTTCATATTCACCCATCAGGGCGTGCCAGTCGGCTGCCATAAAGAAACATCTGTATTCTTCCTGGAGCTTAACCCAGTTGGCGAGCGCGCCGACAAGATGCCCCAGGTGGAGTTTTCCGGTAGGACGTATGCCGCTCAATATAGTCTGCTTCATAGAACAGGTGCCGCCTTTTAAAGAAGCGCTAAAGTTTTCTGGCGATCCTTTCGATGTCGTACGTCTCGATGACGTCGCCCTCCTGGAAAGCGTCGAAACCGGCCAGTGAGATACCGCATTCGAATCCTTCGTTAACTTCCTTAACGTCGTCCTTGAAACGCTTCACCGAAGAGATCTTCCCTTCGTAAACCTGTTCTCCGTTGCGCAAGAGAGAAGCCGCGGCGTTCCTCTGTATGCGCCCCTTGACCACCATGCAGCCGGCGATCGTCCCTCCCCTGGAGAGCCGGAATACCTTACGCACATCCACCCTGCCCTGGAATATTTTCTTCAGTTTCGGTTCCAGCATTCCCTCCAGAGCGGCTTTTATCTCGTTGCCGAGCTCGTAAATTATGTTGTATATCCTTATGTCCACGCCTTCCCTGGCGGCCATATCCTTGGCCATATCGTCCGCGGAAACATTGAACCCCATAACCAGGGCGTCGGAGGCCGCCGCCAGCACCACATCGGAGGAATTTATGTTGCCCACACCGGCGTGCATTATCTCCATTTTGATCTCATCCACCGCCGTCTTTACTATGATGTCCTTGATCGCTTCCAGCGAACCCTGGGTGTCGCCTTTGATGATCAACTTGAGCTCTTTGACGATGCCTTCTTTTATCTTGGCGTGCAGGTCCTCCAGACTGATACGTTTGGGCGCCTTGACCTGGCGCAGGCGTTCCTCCTCCTGCCTCTTCAAAGCGATGTTCCTGGCGGCCTTTTCGTCCGGCACAACGAAGAACTGTTCGCCGGCCTGCGGCACACCGGACAACCCGAGTATCTCCACCGGGAACGAAGGAGGCGCCGACTGGACGTTGCGGCCGTGGTCGTCGAACATCGCCTTCACCTTACCGTATTGCTTACCGATGATGATGGTATCGTTGGCGTTCAGGGTCCCTTCCCGGACCAGCAGGGTGCAGACTGTTCCGCGGTGCCTGCTGAGCTCCGCTTCCAGCACTATGCCTTTCGCAGGCTTGCCGGGATTGGCTTTCAATTCGAGCATCTGCGCTTCCAAAAGTATCATCTCCAGCAGATCATCTATGCCCTGACCGGTCTTCGCGGAAACCGGAACGGTAATGGTCTTGCCCCCCCAGTCCTCCGGGGACAGGTTCATATCGGCCAATTGTTTTTTTACTCTGTCCAGGTTGGCCTGGGCCTTGTCCACCTTGTTCAGGGCCGCGATAATGGAGACCCCGGCCGCGCGGCTATGGTCTATCGCCTCCACGGTCTGCGGCATAACCCCGTCGTCGGCGGCGACGACAAGCACCACTATGTCGGTAACGCCGGCCCCGCGGGCGCGCATCGCGGTGAACGCCTCATGACCCGGAGTATCTATGAAAGTTATCTCGCCGTTATTCAGCACCACGCGGTAGGCGCTCATATGCTGGGTAATGCCTCCGTGCTCCGAATCCGCCACCTTTGTCTTCCTGATGGCGTCCAGCAGCGACGTTTTACCGTGGTCGACGTGCCCCATAAACGTAACTATAGGAGCGCGCGGCTTCAACAGCTCTTTTTTGTCCGGCGCGCTGTGCATGCCCAGAGCGGTTTCTTCCACGCCCGGGGCCGGAACGAACTTGAATCTGTATTTCGCGCAGAGCCGGCAAACCGTCGGTTCATCGAGCAACTGGTTTATGGTCGCCATGATCCTCATATCCATAAGGCTTTTAAGAAGGACGGAAGGTTTTTCCTGCATCTTCACCGCCAGATCCTTCACGGCGATAGGTATCTCCAGGAACAGTTCTCTTTCTTGCGATTCTTCCTGAACCTGCGCAACGGGTTCCGGTGCGGGAGCCGGGGTCTTCTTCTCTTCAGCCGGCGCGACCGGCTTGACCGGCACCTGATCTTTGACCGCCGGCTGCCGGGCCTGCGCCGCAGCAATTTTATGCTCCGGGACAGCCTTTGTTGCCTGCGGTTTGTTTTCTCCGGACTTTGCCGGCGCGGCGGGAACGGCAGCGGGTAAAGCGGCCGCGGGAACGGTCTTCTTACGCGCAGCGGTGACCCGCTTGCGCGCCGGTTTAACGGCGGCCTGCGGCGCTTCTTTTTTCTTTATGCTGCGTTTCGCGGGTTTGGCTGCGGGCGTTTTTACGACGGCCTTCTTGGGAACGGCGGCGCCTTTCTTCAAATCCCTGGGCTCTTCCCTTTTCTCTTTTTTCATATCTTTCTTTTTGGTCATATCGGTAAAATCTCTCTGTTCAACACGCTGAACTCTATTTATTTAAAAGACCTTTCGCTTCGGTTATGAGTTTCTCCGCTTTCTTCTCTCCTATTCCCTTGACTTTAACCAGATCCTCCACCGCAGCCCCGGCTATGTCGCTCAGAGAATTGAATCCGGCCTCTTTCAGGACCGCGACGGTCTTTTCTCCGGCTCCCGGCAGAGACTTCAGTCCCTCCCCTTCTTCCTCCTCCGGCGCTCCGTCTCCGGCCTGGACCTGAGAGGAAGCGGTCTCGGCGGCCTCCGGGGCGCTCGTCTCTCCCGCCGCTTTGTTCTCACCCTCCAAAAGGCTGCTCTTGGTGCGGATATCAAGCTCCCAGCCGATCAGCTTGGAGGCCAGACGCACATTCTGGCCGTGCTTGCCTATGGCCAGGGACAACTGGTCGTCGTCAACTATGACCTGCGCTTTCAGATTCTCCTTGTCGAGTTTGATCTCGCTGATCTTTGCCGGCGAAAGCGCGGCTTTTATGTATTCGCGGATGTCTTCGTTATACCTGACTATGTCTATCTTTTCCCCGCCGAGTTCGTTCACGATGTTGCGCACGCGGTTGCCGCGCATGCCCACGCAGGCGCCCACGGAATCGACCTTATCGTTCTTGGACCAGACGGCAATTTTGGTGCGTTCCCCGGCCTGTCTGGCTATGGACTTTATCTCCACTATGCCGTCGAAGATCTCCGGGACCTCCAGTTCGAAGAACTTCTTCACCATATTGGGATGGGCCCTGGAAAGTATGATCTGCGGCCCTTTGGTCTCTTTCCTGACCTCCACCACATAGGCCCTGATGCGCTGCCCCTGCTTGAACTCCTCCCGGCTGGACTGTTCCCTTTTGGGGAGTATCCCTTCCGCTTTGCCCAGTAGATCTACGATGATGTTGCCTTTCTCGAACCTGTAAACGGTGCCGGAAACGATCTCTCCCACCCTGCCGTTGAACTCGCTGAAAATTACATCCTTTTCAGCCTCCCGGATCTTCTGTATGATCACCTGCCTGGCGGTGGATGCCGCGATGCGGCCGAAATCTATGGAGTCTATCTCCTTACCGTCCCTGAAGGCCTTTATCCTGCCGTTCTTGGGATCTATCTCGACGGTGATATTATCTTCCTGCTCGGCGTCCAGCACTTTGCGCGCCGCGCTGACTAAAGCGCTCTGCACGGCTTCCAGCAGGATTTCCTTCTTTATCCCTTTTTCTCTTTCGATCTGTTCTATTATAGCAACCAATTCCTGACTCATACCAAATCACTCCCTATTGCTGTTCAACACCTGTTTTGCCATATTTATGATCCCGAAAGGCACATTTACCGCTTTACCGTTGATTTCAGTTTCAACGTATTCCTCACAAACCTGTTTCAAGGTGCCTTCCGGCTCCACTTTACCGCAAACAGGCTCTTTGAGAAAGAAATGCACAAGCGCTCCCCTGCATCTGGAGAAGTCGCTGCGGGTCCGCAGGGGCCTGTCCGCTCCCGGAGAAGATACCTCCAGGGAATAATCCAGGCCGCCCGCCTCCTCGAATGCCGCGTCGATGGCGAACGCCAGTTCCCGGTTGGCGCCGGCGCACTCGTACATGCTTATGCCGCCCTCGCGCCTGTCCGCGAGTATACGCAAAGCAAAATTTCGCCCTTCAACACGACAGGAGTATTCCACTATCTCCAGTCCGCGGCCGCCGAAATATTCCTCAACCAGAGTTTTTAAACGCGTTTCTATGCCCCATTCTCCCATTTTAACAGAAACCCTCTTAAGAATCCAGCACCCTTTTATAAATTTCCTCTTTGCCGGCTAAAATTTTCTCGCTGCTTCCGCGCGCCTTCAGCTCCAGCCTGCCGCTGCCTGCCGCCTCTTTACCGACAATTATCTGCAGCGGGAAACCCAGAAGCTCGGCGTCCTTGAATTTAACGCCGGCGCGCTCTTGACGATCGTCCAAAATGACCTCCACGCCGCGCGAGGAAAGATCGTTGTAAACCTCGCCGGCCTTGGCGGCAATAACAGGATTGGTCATATCCAGCGCGGAGATCACCACCTTGTAAGGGCTGATCTGCCCGGGCCAGACGATCCCGGCCTGATCGTGGTTCTGCTCTATCACGGCGGCCATCAGACGGGACACGCCGATCCCGTAACATCCCATTATTATCGGATGCTGTTTACCGTCCTCATCCGTGAAATTGGCCCCCAGCGCCGCGCTGTATTTGGTCCCGAGCTTGAAGATGTGCCCGATCTCCAGCGTGCCGTGTTTCTGCATCTCCGCTCCGCATGACGGACATTTTCGCTCTTCGCCGGAAGCCGGGTATGTTTTCTCGCAACAAGAACAACAGAATACGCTGTCCTCTCCGCTGGCCGCCGGCACCATGAATTCATGCGACACCTTGCCTCCCATGACCCCGGAATCCGCCTCCACCGCCATTACCTTCAGACCGCAGGAAGCGAATATGCGCAGATAAGCTTCATACATATTACGGTAATTCTTCTCCAGGCCCTCCTCGTCGCGGTCGAAACTGTAGGCGTCTTTCATTATGAACTCGCAGGACCGGACCACCCCGAAACGCGGACGGATCTCGTCGCGGTATTTGGTCTGTATCTGGTAAAGCACCACCGGAAGCTGACGGTAGGAATTCACGGTAGAACGCACCAAGTCGGTAATCACCTCTTCATGCGTCGGACCGAGGCATATATTACGGCCTCTCCTGTCTACGAACCTGATCATAATATCGGCAATATCTTTCTCACGGCCGGACCTCGTCCAGAGGTCTATAGGCTGCAGGGCCGGTAAAAGCAGCTCCGCCGCCCCGGCGAGATCCATCTCGCGCCGCACCAGGCGGCAGATATTGTTCAGCACGCGCAGGCCCAGCGGTAAATATGAATAGACCCCGGAAACGAGCATGCGTATCAATCCCGCCCTCAGCATCAACTGATGGCTGACCGACTCCGCTTCCTGCGGGGTCTCTTTAAGAGTGGGGATGAATGACTTCGTCCATAACATAACCGGATCCTTTTATTCCATGCGCCGACTATCCGCTCATCTTTTTTATCTCAGACAAAAGCGCCGGCAGGCAATTTTCGTATTTGACTTTTCCGCAGGGCTTACCGGATTTGAAAAGCAGTCCTTCGTTTTTGCCGAAAGCGATGCCTATATCGGCAGCAGAAGCCTCTCCTGGGCCGTTTACCACGCAACCCATCACGGCGATCTTGAGGTGCCTGCCTCTGTGCACAGGCATGCCGGAGATCGCCCGCCCAAGCCCCCTGACCGTCCCGGCGAGATCCACTTCGCACCTGCCGCATGTCGGACAGCTTATTACCTCATGGCCGAAGGTGCGCGCTCCCGCGGCCTCCAGGATAAGCTTGGCCGCCCTGACTTCCTGCTGAGGGGTATCTGTAAGAGATACTCTCATTGTATCACCGATCCCGTTCAATAGCAATGCCCCTATGGCGACTGAAGACTTGACAAGGCCATGCTCCGGCAGGCCGGTGGCGGTGACCCCCAGATGCAGGGGATAATCGCATAAAGAGGACATCCGGGTGTAAGCATCGACGGTCTCCCCCGCCGAAGAGGCCTTGAGCGAAACCACCATCCGCGACAACCCTTCATCCTCAAGGATACGCAGGTAATGCAAAGCCCCTCTTACCATACGGGAGACCGTATCCCCTTTCCCGGCCGGCAGAGACCCTGAATTTATACCCAGGCGCACGGCGACGCCGGCTGAGAGAGCGGCCGCGGCGATCTGCGCCAGATTCTTCCTGTCGCTGATATTGCCGGGATTTATTCTGATCTTGTCCACGCCGCTGCGTATCGCCTCCAGCGCCAGGCGCCAGTCGAAATGTATGTCGGCCACCACCGGCATTTTCGTCAGGCGTTTTATCCTGCGCAGCGCCAGCGCGTCCTCCGCGTCCTTGACGGAAAGGCGGATTATCTCGCAGCCTTCTTTTTCCAACAGGCGCAGTTGAGCGGCGACCTTGCCGACGCAAGAGGTCCTGACTTTGGTCATGGATTGTATCGCCACCGGGTTGTTGCCGCCGATCCGCACCCCGCCGATCCGCACCGTTCTGGTCTTGCGTCTTTTCATCTTATCCCTCTTTTCGCAACCGCCGCTCATCGAAAGAAGTGTTTGATCCTGTCACCGAAGAATCTCAATACGTCGTTATACGTCACGAACACCGCCATCAGTATAAGGGCATACATACCCGCATTACCGACAATGTTCTCCGCCCTTGCCGAAAGCGGCCGGCCGCGCAGTTTTTCCAGCAGAAGGAACGCCAGATGCCCCCCGTCGAGCACCGGGAACGGAAGAAGGTTGAATATGGCCAGGCTGAGGCTCAGCACCGCGGCCAGGCTCAACACCGCGCTTATCCCGGCGCTGACCGCCTTGGAGGTTATCACGAATATGCCGACGGGCCCGGTCACTGAATCCCGCAGCGATAACCTGCCGGTTATCATCCACCAGAACGCTTTATACGTCAATACCGTCAACTCTCCCGAACGCAGGACGCCCTGGCGCACGGACTCGAGGAAACCGCGTTTTATCATCACCGTTTCTTCCGCGGGAGAAACTCCAAGGAAGGCCCCGGGCTTTATCCCTGCTTCGGGGCCGGCCTTAAGCCGGACATCCAGTTCAAGGCTCTTCCCGTCCCTGTCAACAACCACCAGCACGTTAGCGGAAGACTGTTTGAGCCGCACCAACCGTTGAATATCCTCCCAGTAAAGGGTCTTGCTCCCGTCTATGGAAATTATCCTGTCCCCTTTCAGCATGCCGGCCGCCTGCGCCCCGTAGCCGTCCAAGACCAGGCCGACCTTCGTGCCGAGAGACGGATAACCGATCCAGAAAACCAGGATGAAACAGATTATCCCGGTAAGATAATTCATAAAGGGTCCGCAGGCTACTATCAAGGCGCGTTTGAACACCGGCTGGGAACAATATTCGTCCCTGCCGCCTTTCGCCTCCCCGGCCGCGTCGCCGGCCATCTTAACGAACCCTCCGAGCGGCACGGCGCAAAGCGAATATAAGGTGCCGTTGACCGTCCTGCTGAACAGAACCGGGCCGAACCCCAGCGAAAATCTTTCCACCCTCACCCCGGCGCGCTTCGCCATCAGAAAATGCCCCGATTCATGCACGAAGATGAGCACGCCGAGAAGTATAACGAAAGTCAGCAGGGAAAACATATTTTATTTACGCCTCCTGCGGAGGAAATACTCCGCCTTCTGTCTGGCCCAGGCGTCGGCCTCCAAGACCGCTTCCAGGGAACCGTCTCCCCGGTCTTTGTGCGCCTCCATTACCAAAGAAACCACGGCCGGGATGTCCATAAAACCTATTCCGCCGGAGATGAAAGCCGCCACGCAGGATTCATTCGCGGCGTTCATTACAGCCGGCAGTGTGCCTCCCCGGCGCGCGGCCGCGTAGGCCAGCCCCAGGCAAGGAAACCGCCTGAAATCCGGCTTCTCGAAATTAAGCCTGCCGAGACTGGGAAAATCGAGCCTGCCCGCTATATTATCCGACCTCTCCGGATAGGAAAAAGCGTACTGTATCGGTATGCGCATATCCGGGATAGAAAGCTGGGCGATGACACTGCCGTCCCTGAACTCAACCATGGAATGCACCACCGCTTCGGGGTGCACCACGACGCGGATGTCGTCGCAGGAGGCGCCGAACAGATGCATCGCTTCTATTACCTCCAGCCCTTTGTTCATCAGCGTGGCGGAGTCCACGGTGATCTTCCTGCCCATCTTCCAGCGCGGGTGGCGCAGGACCTCTTTAAGCCCGGCGCGGCGCAAATCCGAGACGCTCATGCCGCGTAAAGGGCCGCCGGACGCCGTCAGGTATATTCTTTCGAAACCGCGGGAGGGATTACAGGAGAGGCACTGCCATATCGCGGATTGTTCGCTGTCAACCGGCAGGATACGGGCCTTGTTCTTCGCGCCGAGCTTCATTACGCGCCGGCCGGCCATCACCAGGGCCTCTTTATTTGCCAGCGCGACGTCTATACCGCGCTTCAGGATTTCCATTAAAGGCATTAAGGCCGCGGCCCCGCCGACGGCGACCAGCACAATATCCGCCCTGCTCTTCTCGAGCGCCGCGGGGAAACTCTCGGGCCCCGCGAAAACGCTTTTCCCGCCCGCGGCTTTCCCGCAGACAAAACGCCCGGCCGCCGTCTTGTCTCCTATCCAGACCGCAGACGGTCTAAAGACTCCGGACTGGCGCGCCAGAAGGCCCACGCTCGAATTAGCCCCAAGACCAACGAGACGGAACTCATCGGGACGGCTCCCGATTACATCGAGAGCCGCCGTTCCGATGGAACCGGTAGACCCCAGAACGAAAATCCTTTTCATAAAATCAGCGGTATGTGTTGAACGTCAGATAAAAATAGAAAACCGGAGCGGTAAAGATCAAACTGTCAACGACATCCAGTATGCCTCCCATGCCCGGGAAGAAATTTCCGGAGTCCTTGACCTGGCAGTCGCGTTTCACGAGGGATTCGGAAAGGTCGCCCAACTGAGCCAGTATCCCCAGGCTGATGCCGATGAACAAAAGTTGCGGAAACGTCATGGGAAGCTTCAACAGCATGCCGCCGACCGTCCCGGCGGCGGCGCTGAAGAGCAGGCCGCCCGCCGCCCCTTCCACCGACTTGCGCGGGCTGATGCGGGGAAGAAGCGGGGTCCTGCCGAAACGCCTCCCGATCAGGTACGCACCGATGTCCCCTCCTTTGGCGATCAACAGAAGCACGACGATAAGCCCCAGTCCTCCCTCCATATACCGTATCTTTATCAAAAAACTCAAGAACCAGGCGATGTATATTATGCCGAAAATGGTCACGGAGATATCAACAATCGCTCCCGAATTGTCCCTGCGGCTGAACTGCAGGATTATCAGAGTCAGCAGCCCGGCAGCCAGAAAGAACAGCTCCCACCCCCGCGTCAGCTCGAAACGCAGCATTATCGAAAACGGTATCACCGCACCCACCAGTATGCCGAAACGCTTGTATATCTTCAATCCCTTCTTTTCCAGCATACCGAAGAACTCCCGGAGGGCGGCGGCAACGATAAAAGTTACTGCGAGTCCGCAGACCCAGTCCACCGCCGCGGCCGCGGCGGTACCGGTAATCAGCACTAAAGAACTGAATATCCTTTTTTTCAACGTATTATCCTTGTGTAATGCAGGCATTATCTCCCCGCCTCCCTAAAGGCTGCCGAATCTGCGCTGCCGGCGCGCGTAGTTTTTAAGAGCCTTCTCAAACTCTTTCGCCCCGAAATCCGGCCAGAAAGTTTCTGTGAAATAAATCTCGCAATAAGAAAGCTGCCAGAGCATAAAATTACTCAGGCGCATCTCACCGCTGGTGCGGATAAGCAGGTCCGGGTCCGGGATACCGGCCGTATAAAGATACCCGCCGAATCTTTCCTCGTCCAGCTCGGAGGAGACGGCGCCGTTTTTCAGGACATCCAGCGCGTATTTACCGGCCGCATCCATAATCTCCTGCCTGCCGCCGTAGTTGAAAGCCAGAACAACGGTCATCCCGGTATTGCCGGTTGTCTTAGCCTGAAAGCTCTCGAGTTTGTCGGCAAGGTACCTCGGCAAACCTTCTTTTCTGCCTATCACGCGGAACCTGATGTTGCGGTTCTGCAGTTTCTCGGCCCTGCCCGTCAGGAAATTGTATAACAGCCGCATCAGCATACCGACTTCCTGCTTCGGTCTGGACCAGTTCTCCGTGGAGAAAGCGAACAGGGTAAGAATTTTAACCCCCATGCGCGAAGCGGCGTTGATAATCTCGTCCACCCTTTTTACGCCCTGGCGGTGGCCGTGGCTGCGCGCCAGCCCGCGTTCGCCTGCCCAGCGGCCGTTACCGTCCATTATTATCGCGACATGCGCAGGTATCTTGTCCATATCGGTTCCCCGCCGGTTCAGGCATGTACCCGGTAATCTATTTCCGGGAAGATATTATCCGCCTGCTCGATCTCGACAAGCCACTGCTCGTCTATATTATTGGATTTGATCTCCTCGTATAGACGTCCAAAACGCAGCAGATGTTCCTTGGTGCGTTTCACGGCGTACGGGACGTGCGTTCCCGTCCCCATTATGAACGCCCAATCGGAGCTCTGCGCCAGCAGCAGCTCGCGCAAGGCTTGATTGAGGGCGCGGCGCTTTATACCGTGGGAATCGGGATGCCGGGAAGAAAGCTCGGTCATCTGGTCTGAGGCGGCGTGCAGATGGCGGTATATCCAGTCGTTACAGCCCTGCACCCACATCTCGCTGTAACCTTTCCATCCCCAGCTCGACATGGAAGGAGTGACTACCTGGTTGCGCGGGTTCTCGTTGAGATACTCGGAGGGGGTTATCATGCGTATGGTTTTCTGATCGTGATACACTTTACGCATCAGGAAATCCAGCCACATCGGCCCCTCGTACCACCAGTGCCCGTAAAGCTCCGCGTCGTAGGGCGACACTATCAGGGGTTTCTTGTGCATGATCCCGTGCAGGTATTCGGCCTGCTGCTGGCGGTTGAACATGAAATTCCCCGCGTGCTCCGCGGCCTTTTCCCGCGCCATATCCGGTTCATAAGGCCGCTTATCGGAACCGCCGGTGATACGGTAATACTTTATGCCGGTGTTGATCCTTATGCCGTCGGGATGTATGTAATCCTTTATATAATCGTAATCGAGGTCGAACCCGATGTCACGGTAAAATTCCCGGTAATAATAATCCCCCGGATATCCTTCTATTGACGACCAGACCTGCTTGGACGACTCCAGGTCCCTTCCGAAACAGGCCACGCCGGACTTACAATAAACCGGCGCGAACACCCCGTACTTGGGACGCGGCGTCCCGTGCAGCACTCCGTGCGCGTCGGTGAAGAAATAACGCAACCCGGCCTCGCGCAGTATCTCGTCGTCGTTCGGGTTATAACCGCACTCGGGCAGCCAGATGCCGCGCGGTTTGCAGCCGAACGCCTTCTCGTAACTGGCGACAGCCACTTTTACCTGGGCTTTCACCGACTGCTTGACCACGTCCATCATCGGGAAGAACCCGTGGGTGGCCCCGCAGGTTATGATCTCGAGTTTTCCGGCGTTCTGGAAATTGCGGAAGGCGTTGACCAGGTCGCGGTGATAATACTCGAAAGTGTCCCGGGCCCGGCAAAAGGTATTCAGATACATTATAGCCAATTTCTGGAACTGCGGCTCCCAGCGGGTCCTTTCCACCTCCTTGTGCGAGAGTTCTATAAGGCCGCTGATATGCTTTATATACCTGTCCTGCAAAAGCCTGTCCTGCAGCATCGCCGTAAGTGTCGGCGTAAGGGACATGGTCAGGCGGAAATCCACCTTGTCCCGCAGCAGTCCGTCCATCATCCAGATCAGGGGGACGTAAGTCTCGGTGATGGCCTCGTAAAGCCAATCCTCTTCCAGAAAATCCTCGTGCTCCGGGTGCCTTACGAACGGCAGATGACTGTGCAGTACCAGACACAAATACCCCTTGCTCATTTACCCCCCCTTTTACGCTCAAAGTTAAATCCGGGTTAAGATTTTCCAGCGGTCCATGCGGATGGACTGCCTCTCCGGGAAGTCCCGGCCGCATCTAAAACGGAGAAATAATGCATAAAGCGCTTCGTGCCCTGCGGAAGGAATACCTGCTTCGGGCTGCGGTTTACTTGGTCTCCCGTGATACTACCGGCGTGATGGTTCTCTCCTCCTCACCGTCTGCGGAGACCCCGCGGACAGGAAGCACCTGCGTGCCGTCCGGAAGAGAAAAACGCAGGGAAAAAGTACCGTCCGGCCTCAACTTTACCGGCACTCCCTGCACGGTGACCTTGGCGTCCGGTTCGGTAGCCCCGTAAAGTATCAATTCGGTATTGACCACCATCCAGAATTTCCTTTTCTTCCCTCTCTGCGGCACCTTGACCGGGCTGCCGGAAGAGGAAAGCCCCGGGGAAGAAAGGACCCCCGAAAAGAGTTCCCGTCTGATCCGTTCCTGCCAGGTCTTGCCGACCGGAGAACTCTGCCCGAAACCGAAACCCATACCGTAAAGCCTGGCGAAGAGTTCCTCCGGTACCATCCATTCCTCATCGGTTATCCAGGAGGGGCCGTCGAGCGGGGTGCTGATCACGTTGGAGCGCAGGATGGTGATGAACTCTCCGTTGGGAAGTCTCAAGCCGAGATCGACGCACCAGGAACGGCCGGCTTCCTGGACGTGAATATACCAGTTCAGCGCGTCGGGGCCTACCTCTATGTCGAAATATTTATGGGCGTTATGACTGTTGAACACTATGTTGCTGACGTCGTAAATCCTCAGCACTTTCTTGGCCTTGTAGAAATCGTCGCCCAGGCGGCCGCGCAAAGTGTCGTAAGTGGCGGGCGTGACCTCCCAATAGGAGAAGATCCAGTAGGGATCCCTGGGATGGATCACCAGCCTGTCCCTGCCGTAGGTCGCGGGCAGTTCGGTGGGCATGGAACGCGCGGCGGAACGCACCGCTTCAGGGGTGGAAAATTTCATCCTGCCGACAGCCGTTTCGCTGACTCCCAAAAATTCTTTTTCGGGCGCCGGTTCCGGCTGTTTAAGCGCCGCTCTTTTCGCAGTCCTGTCCGCCGTCTTCTTGTGAATGTTCTTCTTGGCCGCGGAAGAAGAAACGGCGCGCTTGGCCGGAACGCTTTTCCGGCTTCCGGAAATCATCTTTTTTACCCCGCTCTTGATCTTACGCAGAATAGCCATAAAACCCTCCCTTCAAACAAAAAGGGGATTGAATAATCCCCTTATCGATAATCGTACTGCGGTTTTATTTCCATCTCGCACGCGCTATTTACGGGTCTTGTTCCCGGCCGCGGAGTCTTTGAGTTCGTTCTCAAGCCTTTCTTTAAGCCTGGCGACCTTCTGCATTTCCTCTTTAAGATTCTGGTTGACGAGCTTTTCCTGCAGCAGTTCGTTCTTCAGCGACCTGGAGAGCTCTTTCTCTTCATCAAGGGCCTTTTTGAGCCTGTCCGCCTCCACCATACAGGCCGTCTTTTCCCTCTTGACTTTAAGAAGTTCTTCTTCCTTGTCAAGGCGCAGGCGCATCTCGCCGTTGTATTCCGCCCCTTTCTTGAACGCGCTGGAGCAGGAACCGATCATGCCGATCAGGCATATCAACGACAACACCGCCAGTATGAAAATTATCCGGGTTTTCAGGCTTTCTTCCATGTTAGAAACCCGGTTCCGCAAAGAACGCGGGTTAGAGAGTACTACGCTCGTGGTTTATTCTTGCTCGGTAATTTACCCGTGCGGCAAACTGCCGCGGCTTAAGACAGGATTTCCCCCGGGGCTCTTGAAATGTAAACGGCGTCAGAGCCTTACTTCAGGTTTTCAGCCGTCTCTTCGGCGGCCTCTTGGGCCGGTTCGGGAGTTCCGGCGGCGTCATCAGCGACTTTACTCATCTTGGGCAGGATGACTATTTCCACCCTTCTATTTTGTTGTCTCCCGTTTTTGCTGTCGTTGGACGCGACCGGGCGGTATTCGCCGTAGCCTATGGCCGATAAACGTTCCGGAGAAACACCTTTTTCGTCGATAAGATAATGCAGCACGCTAAGCGCGCGCGCGGAGGAAAGTTCCCAGTTGGACTTCCACCCCGAGACCTTTATGGGAATGTTGTCGGTGTGCCCCTCTATTCCCACGTTGAGATCAGGCACGTTCTCCTGCAGGACGCGGGCCACTTTGTCGAGGCTCGCCGAGGCCTCCGGTCTGATCGTTGCTTTGCCGGAGTCGAAGAGGACATCGGCGACGAAAGTTATGACCAGCCCCTTGCCCATCCTCTCCAGCCTGACCTGTTTATCCTGTATCTCCTGGCTGAGCCTGTCTTCCAACAGTTTCTTCGCCTGTCCCAGTTCGTCAACCTGCTGCGCCAGCTGTTCTATCTTTTGCGCGTCGGAACGCCTGCCTTTTTGAAAAATAAAAGTGCACCCGGAAAACAAAGATACCGTCAACAATGCCGCGACTGCCGCAGATAAATATTTGGAAAACATTTTTCCCCTCCTTTTAGGAATGGATTTCAATATAACATAACCTCTTGTGCCAGTCAAGCTTTTTAAACCGTCAAAGGAATATAGTCTGCTCCCGCGAAGACCCGACGGAGACCATGGACAGCTTCACCTTAAGGGTGTCCTTAAGAAAAGCGAGATAATCCTTGGCGCGGGCAGGCAGGGACGAATATTCCCTGGCGCCGCTGACGCCGGCATCCCATCCGCGCATCACCTTGTATAGCGGGACGGCGTTCTCTATCACCTTGAGATCATACGGAAAATCGCGGAAAACGCGCCCTCTGTATTTATAGCCCGTGCAGACCTTTATCTCCTTCAGCCCGTCCAGAACATCCAGTTTCATTATGCCGAGTTCGGAGATACCGTTGAGCGAGATCGACTCTTTGACCATCACCATATCCAGCCAGCCGCACCTGCGCGGTCTCCCGGTGGTGGCCCCGAATTCGTTTCCTTTCTTTCGGAGGAATTCTCCGAAACTCCGTTTAAGCTCCGTCGGGAACGGGCCCTCTCCCACGCGCGTGGCGTAAGCCTTGGCCACCCCGACGACCTTATCGATCATCACCGGAGGGACTCCTGTGCCGGTGCAGGCGCCGCCGGAAGTTGCCGACGACGAAGTGACGAAAGGATAAGTGCCGAAATCTATGTCCAGGAAAGTCCCCTGGGCTCCTTCGAAAAGGATGTCCTTGCCGGAGGATGCGGCATCGTTCAGAAGGCGCGCGACATTGCAGATGTACGGGGCGGCGGCGGCGCCGAACTTCAGGTAAGAGCGGTATATCTTCTCGAGGTCGAACCCCTCGTGCCCGTAAACTTTCCGAAAAATCTCGTTTTTCTCTTTGAGATTATCGGCCAGTTTTTCTTTCAATATCCTGCGGTCAAGCAGATCGGCCATGCGTATGCCGCAGCGCGCGATCTTATCCGCGTAACAGGGTCCTATCCCGCGGCCGGTCGTGCCTATCTTATGCTCTCTTTTATTCTCCCGCAGCTTGTCCAGTATCTTGTGGTAAGGCATGATCACGTGCGCGAGATGTGAGATCTTCAGCCTGCCTTTTATTTCTATGCCGGTACCGGAAAGATTGTTCATCTCCTCCAGTAAAACCGAAGGGTCCACCACCACGCCGTTGCCTATGCAGCAGATCTTGCCGCGGTGCAGTATGCCGGAAGGAAGCAGGTGAAAGATATGCTCTCTGCCCGCCACTATCACGGTATGCCCGGCGTTGTTGCCTCCCTGGTAACGCGCTATGTAATCGGCATCCTGCGAAAGGATATCTATGATCTTGCCTTTGCCTTCGTCACCCCATTGCGTCCCGACCAAAACAGTATTCATGACTTCTCCCTTCCACCCGGACCAAGTCCGCGGGGAACTTAAGGCTGCATTGTAAATATTTTCCTGGCTATCTCAGGATATTTGGCGATGAAACTCAGTTCGTCGTCCACCAGCGGTTTCTGGTTATGCACGTTGGCGTAACGCACGAGCTCGAGTATGCGCGTGGCCTCTTCGTCGTTCTGAAAAGCCACTTCCAGTTTCTCATAGACGTTCCGGAACCCTTTGATACCGGAATATTCGCCGGCGGTAATCTTGCGGCCGGTCTCGATTATCTCCGGTTCCCCCCTGCCAAGCTCTTCATATTCGTAGAGCTCGTAATTACGCCTGTCCTTGAGCGCCCCGTCCGCGTGTATCCCCGACTCGTGCGCGAAGGCGTTGGCGCCGATGCCCGGCTGGTTGATCGGTATGGAAACCCCGAAGGCGTAGGAAGCGTATTTGCATATCTTCCAGGCTGTTTTCAGATGCAGGCCGGGATCCAGCCGGTAATCCTGCATGCCGTTGCCGTATTTAACAGCCAGAATCACGGAAACCAGATCGGCATTACCGGCGCGTTCTCCCATACCGTTCACGCAGGTATTGATATACGCGTCCTGGCCGCAATCGATCGCCGCCTTTGCGCCGGCCACGGAGTTGGCCACCACCATTCCCAGATCATTATGGCAGTGTACTTCGATCGGTATCTTGACCGCTTCCACAAGTTTCGCTATCCTTTCGTAAATGCTGAAAGGCGTTTCGCAGCCGAGCGTGTCGCAATATCTGATCCTGTGGGCCCCGGCGGCCTTTGCCGCGGCTGCGAATTCGATGAGGTATTCTATCCTGGTGCGGGAGGCATCCTCGGCATTCACCCCCACGCTTTCTGCGCCGCGGGATATGGCGTCCCTGACCGCTTCCGTCATCTCGCTGATCACTGAACCGTGATCCAGTTTACCCTTGAATTTGTGCATGATCATCTGGTCGGAAGTGGACATCGATAAGTTGAGATGCTTGAGGCCCGGCACCATCCTGAAAGCCGTCCCGACATCCCCCTTTGTGGCCCTGATCCAGCCGCCCAGCCTGATCCTGGGGAGGGCCCCGCGCTGCGCCAGTTCGAGGTTCGCGTTCAGATAATTGGTCTCATGCCTGGTCACCGGAAACCCGAACTCCGACTGAAAAACGCCCATTTCGTTCAGGTAGATATTTATCATGGTCTTTTCAAGCTTGGAAAGACAGATGCGCGAAGTCTGCACGCCGTCCCTGTTGGTAACATCGATCAAATAAATAGTCGGCTTGTTCATTCCATTTCTCCTATACCCCTGTCATCACCGCCGCGGGCCCTGCCCAAGCAGTTTCTTCAGGTCTTCTTTAGGGAATACTCCGCGCACGCCGAATATCTCGGTATTGTTAACGAGAAAAGTCGGTCCGGCCATAACTCCCAGTTCATTGTTCAGCCCTATGTTCTCTCTCAACAAATCTTCTCCCTCGCGGCATTTGGCGCAGGCCTTTATCTTCGCTGCGTCAGTTCCGGCCGGCAGACAATCCTCCCACCATGAACTGTTTATGTCACGAGAGCGGCAGGAGACGTAATCCCAGAACGAACCGGGAGCGTATTTCTTCGCGCAGACGGCCCTCAAGTATTCCTGGATCTCCGCAATGCCCCGCTGCGCCTCCAGTTTGCCTCCGTTATCGGTAGCCAAAAAATGCAATTCCGGCTTTATCTCCCGCAAACTCTCTATCACCGCGGAGGATTTCGGCTCGAACAATCCCATAAAAACGTCCAGCCTGCCGGCTGCGTGCGGCCTGTCCAGAAAGAAAGCGATGCCGCCGACCGCCGGAGAAAGCACGTAATATCCCCCCTTAAACTCCAGTTTGTCTTTTATCCCCGTGAAAGCCGCCTCTTTTTCCACCTCCGGGCCGAAGAGATAAACCGGCAGGGTGATAAGCCCCAGCTTTTTGACGAGAGCCGCGGCCTTCGCGCCGGGGTAATAAATATAGGAAACGTCCAGGCCGCCGAACTGCCCTTTCAGATAAGCGATCTTTGCGTCCGTGTCGCAGCCGAGGCAGTCCTTCAGAGTCAGCACAGTAAGGGGGACTTTCGGCTGTTTACGGAAAGAGCACGAGGCGGATTTCTCTCCCGGGTTCAAGCAGGCGCCGGTCACGTCATTCTTCCTGCAGTTGAAGTCCGCGAAGCACGCCGGCAATTCGGACAACGCCTGTTTGTCCCCGGATATCTCGGAGGACAACCTGATGCTTTCCGTGCGCTTGCCTGTCAGGACACCTTTTTCGAACGCTAATTCCGCTTTCACGAGGTGCCTGCCCTGCCAGGAAGGTTGAAGAAAAAGCGCCCCCTCGTATTCCTGCCGGCTCTCTTCCCCGCCGCTCTTGGACAGGACCACTACTTTTATTCCCGGGACCTCTTTTGCCGCCAGCCTGCTGTCCTGTTCGTTCAACCCGCTGAGCAGGATCAGGCAATCCACCTTCAATGCCTTCATCTCGGCTGCGGCCTTTTTCAGCGCGGAGATCGGATCTTCCACCTTCAGGCCGGCCGCTTTCATGGAAACCGAGGGAGCGACTATGGAAGTAATCCCTACCTTCATCCCCGCGACGTCCTTTATGATGAACCTCTTGAGAAAGTCCGCCTTGATATTGGCGGAAACCGCCGGCAATCCGTATGCCTTGACGTTCTGCTCCAGGAAGTCGAGCCCGAAATTGAACTCGTCGAAACCGACGGCAACCGCATCATACCCGGCCATCTGCATTCCGCGCAGATAGAAGAGCGTCCGGCGTTTGTCCATCTCGCTGTTCTGGCTGTAGGAATCCGACTGCCCGCCGCCGAAGAAACCGCCGGAGTCAACCAGCAGAAAATGCCTGCTGCGCCCGCGCAGGCTCTTTACCAGCGCCACGCGCCTGGCGATGCCGCCGTCCGGTTCCCTGGGACAATTACAGGGATAAAGCATGGCGTGCGTGTCTCCTGTGCAGGCTATGGTGATCTCCGCCGCAAAAGAGTAAGAACAGAGGACAACGAACAGCGCCTGGCAGGCGAGTATCAACGGTGCCGTCCTTTTCAAAACGCCGGAAAAATATTTCATATCTTTATCACTTTCGCGTAAAGAACATTCTCTATTTTTCTGACCTTCTCCAGCACCTCCGGGGTAAGGACGCTGTCCACATTGAGCACGGAAAGAGCCGTGCCCCCGGCGGTCTGCCGGCCGAAGCTCATGGCCGCGATGTTGATATTATACTGCCCCATCAGCGACCCCAGCCCGCCGATTATACCGGGCACGTCGCGGTTGCGGATAAAAAGCATTTCGCCGACCGGAGAAGATTCCACGTAATAATCGTCGATCTTGACTATGCGCGGCTGCTTGTTGGCGGACAAAGTGCCGGCTATCCTGCGCGATTCCTTGTCCGTATTGATCTCCAACTGCACGAGAGTGACGAATTCCCCTTCTTTAGGCGATTTTGTCTCGGTAATATTGATGCCGCGTTCCTTGGCCAGCGAAGTGGCGTTGATGAAATTGACCGTCTCCTTCAATATCGGGGAGAGCAGACCTTTGGCGATCGCCATGGTCAAAGGCGTCAGGTTGTATTTGATGATGTCTCCGACGTAGGTGATCTTTATCTCATGGAACCTTCCCTCGGCCAGCTGTCCGGCGAATATGCCGAGCCGCTCCGCCAGCACCGTGTAAGGCTCCAGCACCTTATAGACCTCGCTCTCCAGCGAAGGATAATTAGCCGCGTTGCGTATGCCGCGGCCGAGCAGCGCGTCCCGCACTATTTCGGCGACCTCGATAGAGACATTCACCTGCGCCTCCTCTGTCGAAGCGCCGAGATGAGGAGTAGTGATGACCCCGTCAAGTTTGAGCAGTTCGTTATCGGGAGAGACCGGTTCTTTTTCAAAAACGTCCAGGGCCGCTCCGGCTACCTTCCCTTCCTTCACCGCTGCGGCCAGGGCCGCCTCGTCCACGATCCCTCCGCGCGCGCAGTTTACCAGCCGCACGCCTTTCTTCATCAACGCGAATTGCTCCGTGGATATAAGATGCTTGGTATCCGCGGTAAGCGGGGTATGTATGGTTATGAAATCCGAACGCTTGAAAAGTTCTTTCAGCTCCACTATCTCTATTCCCAGTTCTTCGGCCACCTGCCGGGAAAGGAAGGGGTCGAAAGCCAGGATCCGCATGCCGAAAGAAAAAGCGCGCTTGGCCACCTCGGTGCCGATCCTGCCCAATCCCACGATGCCGAGCGTCTTTCCATAAAGCTCGACTCCCGTGAATTTGGAACGTTTCCACTCGCCTCTCTTGACAGAGGCGCTGGCCTGCGGGATGTTCCTGGCCAATGAAAGGATCATACTCACCGTGTGCTCGGCCGTGGACATTGTGTTGCCGGCCGGGGTATTCATCACGATGATGCCTTTTTGCGTGGCGGCCTCGAGGTCGACGTTGTCCAGCCCCACGCCCGCCCTGCCGATTACTTTAAGTCTGGCCGCCGCCGATATCACGTCGCGCGTGACCTTGGTGGCGCTGCGCACCACCAGGGCGTCGTAATCCCCGATAACGCCCTTGAGCTGCTCAGGGGTCAAATCGGTCCTGACGTCCACCTGCAGACCGTCGCTCTCCTGTAATATTTTAAGCCCCTCCTCGGAAAGGGGATCGCTGACCAGCACCTTCGCCATCACTCACCTCCGCTTTTCAATCCTGCAAGAACACTTCCTGGGCGGCCTTCACGCCGCTGCCCAGAACGAACTTATATCCCATCCTGCTCAAGACTTTTTCCAGACAGGAAATACCCACTATTATGTCGAATTCCTCCATATAACCCATATGCGCTATCCGGATCAGTTTGCCTTTCATCTCATCCTGGCCTCCGGCGATGGTTACGCCGTAGGTGTCGCGCATGGTCTTGACCAGTTTCTCCCCGTCTATGCCGCCCGGAACGTATATCGACGTGACCACGTCCGAGGCCGCGGAAGGCGCGAATAGAGAAAGGCCCAGGGCCTTCACCGCCGCGCGCACCGCCTCCGCCATCCGGTGGTGCCTGGCGAATATTTTCTCCAGCCCGTCCTCTTTCATCATCTTCAGGCTCTCGTTAAGCGCTATCACCAGGGATATCGCCGGAGTGAAAGCGGTATCGCTCTTGTCTATGGCCTTCTTCGCCCTGCGCAGGTCCCAGTAATAACGCGGTGACTTCGACGCTTCCACCAGCTTCCAGGCCTTGGCGCTCACAGAGATGAATCCCAATCCCGGAGGCAGCATCAATCCCTTCTGGGAACCGGAAACGCAGACGTCCACTCCCCATTCGTCGGTCTTCAATTCTATCGCCCCCAGGCCGCTGACTGCGTCCACCGCCAGCACCGCCGGGGAAGCGCTTACCGCTTCGCCAAGGCCGCGGATGTCGAAGGTCACGCCGGTGGATGTCTCGCAGAGGGTGGCGAAAACCGCCTTTATGGAAGGATCGGCCTTAAGGGCCGCGGCCACTGCCTTGGGATCGGCCGCCTTCCCCCACTCAACTTCCAGGGTCTTCACGGAAATACCGTGGGCCCTGCAGATCTCGCTCCATCTCTGCCCGAATTTGCCGCCTTCGACCACAAGCGCAGTATCGCCGGGCGACAAAAGATTAACCACGGCGGTCTCCATAGCCCCGGTACCGGAAGAAGAAAGGATAAAAACATCCCTCTCGGTCTGAAAAATATACTTCAGCCCTGCGAACGCCTCTTTCAGCTCGGCCTGGAACTGCGGCGTACGGTGATGTATTATCGGCCTCGCCTGCGCCGAACAAACCTCCGGCGGCAGCGGCGTGGGACCCGGAGTCAACAGATAATTCTTTCTCATTTTAACGACCTCCCGAAGCGTGGAATGATGAAGCTCCCCGGATTTGAAGCCCGGGGCAGATTAAAACGTTATTTCTTGCTTATTATAACCTCGTCTATTAATCCGTATTCTTTGGCTTCTTCCGCCGACATGAAGAAATCCCTATCGGTGTCCTTCTGTATCCTTTCCAGGTTCTGTCCGGTGTGCTTTGCGAGTATGCCGTTGATCTTGTCCCGCAGTTTCAGTATCTCTCGTGCGTGGATGGAGATATCCTCGGCCACCCCCTGCACCCCTCCCCACGGCTGGTGTATCATAATGCGGGAATTGGGAAGCACAAACCGTTTGCCCTTGGTCCCTGCTCCGAGCAGGATGGCGCCCATACTCGCCGCCTGTCCGATACAATAGGTGGCAACGGCGCATTTCATGAATTGCATGGTATCGTAAATCGCCAGCCCGGCGGTCACAGCCCCTCCGGGAGAATTGATATAGATGTTGATGTCTTTACCGGCGTCCTCCATCTGCAGAAAAAGCATCTGCGCGATGACCAGATTGGCTATGTTATCGTCTATCGGCGTGCCGATGAAGATTATCCTGTCCTTCAACAGCCGCGAATATATATCGTAGGCCCGCTCGTAACCGCGCGCCGTCTGTTCTATGACCATCGGGACGAGTGTCTGCATTTTCTCCGTCATCAACGCACCTCCTTGGAACGCACCGGAAGAGCCGGCACGGCAGTTAAAAGTTCCGGTTAATCCTTTATCTCCCACGCCGCGTTCCTGAAAAGGAATTCGATGACATTACGCGGCAGATGTTCATCATCCGCTATTTTTTCCCGCCTGGCGATCTCTGAAAGCACGAGATAGGTCTTCACCTGCGCCCTGGCCCGCGGTTCCAGTTTCTTTTTCAACTCCGTCTCCTGCTCCTCGAGTTTCTCGGCCGGCACGCCTTTCATCACCATATCCATCTTGGTCTGCCGCAGCATATCGTTGAGCTGGCGGTCTACGAGCGGCTGAGGCAGTTTAAAATCGAGTTTCCCGCACAACGCCTCGATCAGGGTATCCTCCAGCGCCTGTCTCTGAATATTATCGCTGCGGAGGGCGATCTGACGCTCGAACGCATTTTTGAGCTCGACGAGGTCCGGATAACCCAGGCCCCGCGCGAAAGAATCGTCCAGATCCCCGGCCTTGCGTGTTTCCTTGACGGCCTCAAGGTTCCTGTCTATCTCGGCGGGATCGACCTTTATGCGCCTGTAGGAGAGCTTGATCCCCTTGTATTCTCCGAGCTTGACCTCCGGGCTGACGTGGACCTTCGCCTTGAAGGAAAGGGCCGCCTGATCCAGTTTCACTTCGGATATTTCCGGCAGGGCGACCACATCAAGTTTTTCCTGTTCCAGCGCTTTGTTGTAGATCTCCGGCAAGAGTTCTTTCAGCACCAGGTCGTGCGCGGCCTCGTAGAATTTTTTCTCCAGGATCTCGCGCGGCACATGTCCGGTACGGAAACCGGGATATTTGGCCTGCGCGCCTATCTGTTTGAAGGCGCCGTCGAATTTATTCTTCACGACATCGCCCGAGACTTCCACTCTCAATTCTCTGATCGTTCCATCGACTTTCTTTGTTTCCGTTTTCATGGTACTTGCCTTTCTTGAACCTGTGCGGGTTGATGCTTCCTTGAGTTGATACGCGTTCCTACATGCTGAATTTCTCTCCCAAGTATATCTCTCTGGCCTTGGAGTTGTTTATCAGGTCGGCGGCGGTGCCGGAAATAAGTATATTGCCGTCGGCGATAAGATAGGCCCTGTCGGTTATGGAAAGGGTTTCTCTGACGTTGTGGTCGGTCAGCAATATGCCCAGCCCGCGGTTGCGCAGGTCCCTGATGATCCCCTGCGCCTCGCTTACCACTATCGGATCTATGCCGGAGAACGGCTCGTCCAGCAGGATGAAAGACGGATTGGTGACGAGGGCGCGCGTGATCTCCAGCCGGCGCCTTTCCCCCCCGGAAAGAGTAAAGGCTTTGCTCTTTGCCAAATGGGATATATTCAATTCACTCAACAGCTCCCGCAGGCGCCTTTCGCGCTCCTGGCGGCTTATCGGCAGGGTTTCCAGTATCGCCATGATGTTCTCTTCCACGGTGAGCTTCCTGAATATCGAAGCCTCCTGGGCGAGATACCCGATACCGAAACGCGCCCTCTCGTGGATGCTCAACCCGGTTATATCCTGGTTGTCGAAGATTATTTCTCCGCGGTTGGGCGGGATGATCCCAACGATCATGTAGAACGTGGTGGTCTTGCCCGCGCCGTTGGGCCCGAGCAGGCCGACGATCTCGCCCCTTTTTACCAGGATATTCACCCCTTTGACGACTTCCCTGCCGTCGTAACTCTTGCAAAGGTCCTTAGTTTCCAGAAGATGCATTCATCTCCTCCGGGGAATTGATGATCAATTTGGGTTTGCCGGTCAGGACTATGCGGCCGTCGGAAGCGTTATACACCGCTTCGTCGCTGTAGGAAATATTTCCCCCTCTGACTACCTTGACGTTGCTCCTGGCCACTATCCGCTCCAGGCTGCCGTTTAGGCCCTTTCCGCTCTTCACCGCATCTGCCTTGCGGGAAAAATACACCGTCATCTCGTCGCTGTAAACCTGCGCGTCCGGCCTGTCGATCTTCACGTTGTTCCTGAATACGGCGACGTTCTTAGCGTAATCTATATCCACCGGCCCGTCGCAGGTGACGATCACCTTGGCCCTGTCTTCTTCCGCGGCGCCCGGCTTGTCCGGGGTTATCTCCGCCTTGACGTTCTTCTTGAGGGTCACCTGGCTCAAGGCGGGCCTGCCGCTTGCCCCCAGGGCGTTGGCGATCATATTCTGCCGCTCGATGTTTACCTCATCCGGCGTGTCGACCAGCTGGTTTTTTCTGTCCCAATCGAGGGAATCGGTAGTCAACTTGACCCCGGAAGCGGTGGTAATGAAAACGTTCTTTTCCAGGTGCACCACTCCCTCTTCCCGGTGGAAAACCCCTTTGTCCGCGGTCAGGCTGACGTCGTCATCTTCGCCGTAAAGGTTGCCTTTCACTTCCTGCAGATTGATCTTGTCCTCGAGAATATCCGCGCTTTTGCCGGAGACATCCCAGGATTTTCTGCCTTTTTCCCCGTAACCGGATATGGAGAAATCGTTTATCTGCTGGGGAACATCCTGCTTTTCGGCGTTCGGCGTCTCCTGCGCCGCGGCTTGCGTAAAAAGCAGCAGCATTAAGAACGCCGTGAACACGCCTTTATATATCATAATATTTCCCGACAAGCTCGTCCCACCGGCCGCGCGACTTCAATATAATCTCGGCCACCTCGCGCACCGCCCCCCTGCCGCCGTAACGCGAGGTGACGTATGCGGCGGCGCGTTTTATCTCCTCGCAGGCGTTGGCCACGGCCACGGGCAGCCCCACTCTCCTCATCATGCAAAGGTCAACCAGGTCATCGCCGACGAAACAGATCTCATCTGCGCTGCGCCCGTACTTGGAAATGATCTTCTCCAAAACCGAGCTTTTGGGAGAGACGTTCTCGTATACCGCATCCGCCCGCATATCCCTGGCGCGCGGTTTGATCGCCCTCGAACCTTTGGCGGTTATAAGCACGGTCGGTATGCCGGCCCTTTTCAGCAGATAGACTCCCATCCCGTCGTGCACGTCGAAGAACTTGGAATCGCGGCCCCTGGAATCGTAGATGATCCTGCCGTCGGTAAGCACGCCGTCGACATCCAGCAGCAGAAGACCGATCCTGCCGGCCTTCTCTTTCACTTGCGAGGGGACCATATCGCCGTTTTCCGTCATATCAAACCGGCTTTCAACAAATCCTGCACGTCGAGCAGCCCGACCGGCCTGGACTTCTCGTCCACTACCGGCAATTCGTCTATCTTCTTCTCCTGCAGCAGGCGCACCGCCTCCGCCGCCAGCATCTGCGCCCTTACCCTGACCGGCTTGCGCGTCATCACCTCTCTCACCGGCAGACGGGTGATCGGTTTCCCGGACTCCAGGTTGCGGCGCAGGTCGCCGTCGGTGAATATCCCGCTTAACCTGCCTCTGGCGTCCACGACAGAGGCGCTTCCGGCGCGCGCGTGGGTTATCTTTAGAAGCACCGCCGAGACTTTAGCGCTCTCCTCCACCACGGGATTGGCCGGGCCCTTGCGCATTATATCTTCCACTTTCAGCAGCAATCTTTTTCCCAAAGCCCCGCCCGGATGGTAAAAAGCGAAATCCTGTTCCTTGAAACGGCGCAGATCCACAAGGCAGACCGCGAGCGCGTCGCACATAGCCAACATCGCCGTGGTGGAAGAAGTCGGCGCCAGCCCCAGAGGGCAGGCCTCCTTCTTTACGCAGGTGTTCAAGACGGCGTCGCTGTATTTCGCCAGAGAAGAAGAGGCGTTTCCGGTGACCGCGACGACCTTCGCCCCCATCTTCTTGAGCAAAGGCAGCAGTCTCTTGACTTCGTCCGTTTCTCCGCTGTTTGAAAGAATAACCACCGAATCCTCGCGGGTGACCCTTCCCAGGTCGCCGTGGATCGCCTCCGCCGAATGCAGGAAAAGACTCGGTGTCCCGGTGGAGGCAAGCGTAGCGGAGAGTTTCTGTCCGATGATGCCGGCCTTCCCCATCCCGGTCACGACGACCCTGCCTTTGCAGGACATTATTATTTTCACCGCGCGGCGGAAATCCGCGCCCAGCCCGCTCTTCAATTCCTGGACCGCTTTCGCCTCTATATCGAGAACCTGTCTGGCCCTTTTCAATATATCCATTTATCAGCTCTCTTTCAAATTGCAGTTTTAAGGCTGTCGCCGATCGCCTTCACCTGCCCCAGCAAGGCGTCCAGCGTGCCGAAATCTATCATGTTCGGTCCGTCGCAGGGGGCGTTGTCCGGGTCCGGATGGACCTCCAGGAACAGGCCGTCGCAGCCGAAGGCCACGGCGGCGCGCGCCAGGGCCTCCACGAATTCTCTCTGTCCGGAAGACGACCCTCCCTTGCCTCCCGGAAGCTGCACGCTGTGCGTGGCGTCGTAAATCACGGGATAGCCGGTGCGGCGCATCACCGCCAGGCTGCGCAGGTCGCTGACCAGATTATTATAACCGAACGAGTATCCCCTGTCGGTAAGCAATATCCTCCTGTTACCGCAGGCCTCGGCCTTGGCGACTATCGGGGCGATGTCCCAGGGGGAAAGGAACTGGCCTTTCTTGATGTTCACCGCCCTACCGCTGCGCGCCGCTTCCGCGACGAGATCCGTCTGCCTGCAAAGGAAAGCCGGTATCTGGAGGACATCGAGCACCCTGGCGGCGGCGGCCACCTCTTCGCGGCAATGCACGTCGCTCAAGACGGGGACATCCAGTTTCTTCTTGACCGCGGAAAGCACCTTCAGGCCGGCCTTGATACCGGGCCCGCGGAAAGACGTCCCGGAAAGCCTGTTCGCCTTGTCGTAGCTGGCCTTGAACACGTAAGCGAGGCCGTGCGCGGCCGCGATATCCTTGATCTTCCTGCCGACCAGAAGACAGTGCTTCTCCGATTCTATAACGCAGGGCCCGGCGATAAGCAGAGGCGGACGTCCTCCGCCGGCCTTTACTTTCCCGCTTATGGTTATCTCCCTTACGGACAGCTTCATTGATCCCCCGCGGCCTCAATAGCCGCCTTCACGCGTTCCAGGTCCTCGGCGGTGTCCACGCCTATGGTCTCATAACGCGTCTCTATGACCTTGATGCGGCAGCCGGCCTCCAGCACCCGGAGTTGTTCGAGCTTCTCAGTTCTCTCCAGAGAAGAAGACGGCATATTCTTGTAGGTAAAAAGGAAATCCTTGGTGTATCCGTACATTCCTATGTGCTTATAATAAACCGGCGCGTCAACACGCGAACCGGCCGCGTGGTACGGTATGGCCGAGCGGGAGAAATACAACGCCAGGTTGTTCTTGTCGAGGACCACCTTGACCACGTTGGGATCGGTTATTTCCTCCCGCTTCTCTATGCGTTTCGCCAGGGTGAACATGGACGCTGAATCATCGGAAAGCAAAGCCTGCGCCAGCTGATCGATCATCACCGGCTGCAGAAGAGGTTCGTCCGCCTGTATGTTCACCACCGCCCTGGCGTCCAGCGGATAGACCGCTTCCGCTATCCGGTCGGTGCCGCAGGTATGGGCCTTCGCGGTCATTACCGCCTTGCCGCCGAAACCCTTTACCGTTTCGGCTATCCTTTCGTCGTCGCAGGCAACCAGCAGATCGTCCAGCAGTTTCGCTTTACGCGCCCTTTCCCAGACACGGCGGATCATCGGTTTTCCGGCGAGGTCAACCAGCACCTTACCTTCCAGCCTGGTGGAGGCGTAACGGGCCGGAATAACGCCGATAACGTCCATCAACGCACCCCCCGCGAAGCGTGTTCCTTGATCTTCTTTAACAACTCCGCCCGGCTTGTGACCGCCGTGCCCAATTTACTGACCACTATGCCCGCCGCGAAATTGGCGATATGCGCGGCTTCGGCTTTAGTGGCGCCGCAGGCCAAGGCCAGGGTAAAAACGGCTATTACCGTATCCCCCGCGCCCGAGACGTCGAACACCTCCTGCGCCACCGTCGGTATCGTGATCGAACGGCCGTCTTTCTCGAAAAGCGCCATTCCTTGTTCTCCCATAGTCACCAGTATGGATTCCATCTCCAGATAACGCATCACCTGATCGGCCGCTTTCCCGGCTTGTTCCACGCTGGTTATCTTGTCGTTGTTGAGCTTAAAATTGTTGGTGGTATCCGTCAACTTCAGGTTCCTCACAGCGTTCTCAAGTTCCTTCCGATTGGGAGTTATGGATGTCACCTTTCTATAAAGCTGAAAATTCTCTTCTTTAGGATCGACGTTGACGATCTTCCCCTCCTTTACCGCCAGGGAAAGCAATCCGGACAACAGCTCTTCATTTACCACGCCCTTGCCGTAATCCTCTATGATGATCGCCGAAAACCCGTCTATGTTGGCGGAAACGAAATCCAATATCTTCCCGTTAACCCGCTCCGGGAGCGGATGGGTGTGCTCCCAGTCCACCCGCACCACCTGCTGGTGGCCGGCGATGATCCTGGTCTTTACGGTCGTGTGCCTGCGCGGATCGCGCACTATCCCGGAGATATCCACCCCTCTTTTCTTGAGGGCCCCGGACAGCTCCGCCGCGTTCTCGTCGTCGCCGACCACCCCGGCCAGACAGACTTCCGCGTCGAGGGCGCTGATATTGTATGCCACGTTCGCCGCGCCTCCGGGAACAAAACTGTGTTTTTCCGCCCAGACCACGGGCACAGGCGCCTCCGGCGATATCCGGTCCACTTTGCCCTGTATATACTCGTCCAGTATAAGGTCCCCTATGACCAATATGCGGGCCTTGTCGTAAACCGAGATTATCTTTTTGTAACCGGAAAGCCTCATAACCGCTCCACCACCGCCTGCGCGAACAACGGCAACATTATTTCATGATGCCCGATTATATAATACCCTTTACCTCCGGACAAGACCGGGCGGCAGACGATATTCTGGGCAGGTCTGTACTGATGTATCATGTCGAAATTGACCGCCGTGAAATCCTTCACTTCCGAGCCGAGGTTGCGGGCCAGATTCAGCGCTTTCAGGAACACTTCCGGCATGATCACCGCCGAACCGAAATTCAAAAGCACCCCTCCCCCGTTGAGCCCGCGTATCTCTTTCACCAGGGTGAGGAAATCCGCATAACTCGCCTTGCCCGCGGCGGCGGGATCGAAAGACGGGTGCTGGTGTATGATATCGGTGCCTACAGCCACGTGCACGCAGACCGGGACGCCGTGATCGCACGCTCCGCGCAGCACGCTCAAACGGCTGTGAGGGAATTCTTTGCCGCGGATACGCGAGCCTACCGCGTAACCGAAACCCTGCCGGCAAGAAGCCCCTGCCTTGACGGCGTTATTTATGAACTCCGCCGTCTCTCTACCCATACCGAATCTGCCGGCGGCAAGGCCGGACGCGACGTCCTCGGAAGTTCTGCCCTGCAGGGCTATCTCGAAGTCGTGTATCACGCCCGCGCCGTTAAGGCATACGCAGGAAATCACCCGTTTCTTGATCAACTCTATTATGACCGGCCCGAGGCCGCACTTTATCACGTGCGCCCCCGCCATGAAAATCACCGCTTTTTTCCTGCGTCCCGCGGAAGCCGCGGCTTCCGCCGCAGAACGCAGGTCAGCCGCGCGCAGGATGTTCGGCAAAGAGGAAAAGAAAGAACGGAAACCCGCGCCCTTGCGCGGAGGCTGCGCGAAATCTCCGGCAGAGACCTTGCTTTTCCTGGTTTTGACCGAATATGTCTTCACCCTGCTTAAATCAACCACTTGGGCCTTTCCGTAGGAATAACCGTTTACGTATGAAATTGCAAGGGGTTTAGCTCCTGCCTCAATACGCCGACAACGCGGCGATTGGCCCCGAAGAGGAGAAGCAAAACGCGCAATGGGCCGGGCGAGGAAGCAAATCGTCGAACCCTGCGCGCCCTCTTTCTTCTTTCAACAGCCTTCTTCCGATACTTTATACGGGAAGGATTGAAGCCCGGGGTCTCTGCGGCTTTATTAACTTTATCATAGAATTAAGCGGCAGTCAATCACCAGATTGACCGTTCCTGGGCCCGTATTGCGCGTATGAACTCGCCGTGAGCCCGCCGGAGAAAGACGGGCAAGGCCGGAAAGGATCAGGCCGCCGTTTCTTTCTCCTCTTCTTCCGTTCCGCGCTGCGGGCCGGGAAAGAACGGACGCCCCGGGCCTCTCATCAAATAGAAAATGACCCAGGAATTCCAGAGGATGGAAAGAGACAGCAGAAAAACAAGAATGCCGGGGAGAGATGAAACGGTGACTCGATGCGATTGCTCCAGCTTCTGCAGGGCCTCCTGCTGATATTCCGCTTTATAACGCCGCAGAACTTCCTGTTTTTGAGCCTCATAATTCTTTTCCGTGTATTCCTTAAGAGAGACAAAGACGTTGCGGCCGGAAAAAGGCACGAAACTCACCGCCACCAGTATAAGATTCAAAAAGCATACTGCGAGGATGAAACGCCTGCCCCATTCTTTCAGCTTCAGCAGATATATACCGCCGACCAGGGATAAGACCGGCAGCAGCGAATCGGTGAACAACCTGATATGCGAATATGGAAAAGGAAAAGCCCCGGTGTTATTCAGATAGAATGCGCGCATATCCAGCAAAGAAAACACTCCCGTAACCCCAGATATAATGAACCATATACCTATAACTTTAATCCCCAAGGCGATTTCTTTACGCATAATCATCATCTCCGATATCTACCGCCAGATCCCGGCCTGCCGCATAAAGCAGGAACCGGCGGTTGCTTTTATACCGTAAGCGGCGGCTTTTCCGACTGCTTCCGGCGATTCCGAACCCGGTTGCATCCATATCTCCTTTACCCCCATCGACCTGCATTCCTCTATGATTTCCAGGGTTACCTCCGGAGGAACGACCGCGATCACTATATCCGGGACTCTATCCAGCGCCCTCAAGTTGCGCTTTATCTGTCTGCCGAGAATGGTACCGTTACGCGGGTTTATACCGTGCACGTTGAACCCGTGTTTTATCAAATCCTTGAATATCCGGTAACCGCTCTTGTATTCTTTGTCACTGACGCCTACCACCGCGATCTCTTTGCTGTGCATGAGACGGAAATCGGCGGCACCGTCCTCCGGATGTTTTTGTTTTTTTCTGTAGTATAAAGAAGACATCCTGACCCCGGATAATAGACAATTATATTTCTCAATAACGTAGAAACACTATGTTTTATTCTAACCTATAAAAAGACGTTTTCAAGGATTTTTAGCCCTGATTACGGGCGTAACGATTTCAAGCCCGGGGATTTCTACGGTCGATTAAGCGCGGACGGATAGAATTTCCAGCGCCTTGCGCAGGACCTGCTGAGGAGTAATGCTTCTCATACAGAGGTTATCCGCACAGTCCGTCTTATAGCAGGGAATTTTACAGCCGCAGGAACCGCGCAGAACATCGCATCTCTGCGCCGGCCTGGGGCCGGTAAGCGCCGGATCTGTGGGGCCGAAAAGGGCTATTATTCGCCCTCTCCCTCCGGCGCAATTGGCTATATGCAGGGGCCCGGAATCGGCGGAGATAAAAAGGTCGAATCTGCGGCTTAACGCGGCGAAATGCCGTATGTCCGAACGGCCGCAGGCGGATACGGGAACGGGTTTACCGCGCAGCGCGGAAGAGATCTCCCGCGCCAGAGACGAATCCTGCGCGCCTCCGGTAACAACAATCCTGCATCCGCACTCTCCGGAAAGCGCAGCCGCCAGCGTTTTCCAGTGTTCGAGAGGCCAGCGTTTGGGCATCCAGTTGCCGCCCGGGTTTATCCCCACGATCTTTTCTCCCGGCCTGATACCGCTCTCCTCAAGAAAAGAACCGGCTGCGCTTTCTTCCTCCGGGAGAACGAAAAACTCCGGATCCCTGACGGACACCGGCAGCCCCGCGCCTTCCAGAACTCCGAGGTAATAATCTATCCGGTGCACTCTGAACGGATCGGGCGCAGACGGAGCGCGCGTCAGGAGGAAAGCGCGTTTCGGCGTGTAATAACCCACCCGTTCGGGAATGCCGCAAAGCCTGCAAAGCAGGGCGCGGCCGAAGGAACGGTGCAGCAGAAAAACCGCGTCGAAATGCATCCCGGACAGTTCCGCCATAAACCTGAACTTGCCGGCCAGCCCGCGCTGCGCCTCTTTCTCGTCGAAGGCGATGAGCCTTTCTATGCGCGGATTGCCCAGCAGCACGGGAAAACACCTTGGCGGGACTATACAGGAAAGAGAGCTTCCCGGGAATGTGCGTTTTAGACTGGCTATCACAGCCGTGGAGAACAGGGTATCTCCCAGCCAGTTCACTCCGAAAACAGCTATCCTACCGGGTTCACGTATGTTATGCATTTTAGTCTTATACAGTAACGGCCGGTAAAACTCTAAGCCTCCAGCTTAATAGCCCGCTGAGAAGAACCGGATTGAAGCCCGTGAAGTTTTATCTATGCCTGCGCTCGCGTATAAAGTTATAGTACCCGCTCGCCCGGAACCAGAAAGCGAAAGAACTCCCGGAGTGCTGGGAAATACGGATGCGCTTTAACGCCATCAGGTCGTCATCGGCCGTTTTTATCCTGGGATTGGTGGCAAAAGAAAACTCGTAACCTGCCTTCCTTACCGCTTCCTTTATTCTCTCGTCGAAGAAACCGCAGGGATAGGCGAACATCTTCACCGGACCGCCGAGATGTTTTTCCAGCGCCGCTTTCGATCCCGAAAGCTCTCCGGCGAGCTCATCCGAAGATGCCACCTCCGGCAGTATGCAATGACTTATCGTGTGGCTGCCGAAGTCGATGAGCCCGGAATCACGCATCTCCCTGATCTCGTCCCAGGAGAGACGGTCTTGCCTGCCCGCTTCTCCCGTGATCATAAACACGGTCGCCGGCAGTCCGTATGTTCTCAATATGGGAAAAGCGTGGGTGTAATTATCCTTGTATCCGTCGTCGAAAGTGATCGCCACCGTATGCAGCGGCATCCTTTTTCCTTCTTTTACATTACGGGCAAGTTCCTCCGCCGGGATGACGTTGAAGCCGCGCGTCTTCAACATCCGCATCTGCCTGTCGAAGGTCGCGGGGGAAACCGCCAGGCGGCTGGACGGGTCGGCTCCCGGCGCGACCGAATGATACATCAATACCGCCGGGGCATAATTCAACCGCAGCGCTAAAACCAGCGAAAACAGCGCGAGTAATATCACAACCGCCGCCGTAATTGCGGCGCGTTTTATCCGTTTATACATTCTTTATACACCTCCTCGGTGCCGGAGACCATGCCTTCAATGGAAAAATTGGAGATTATGTATTCCCTGGCCCGGGAGCCGAGATCCGTCATCCTGCGTTCGTCCGCCAGCAATGCTTTTACCGCCCCGGCCAGCGCCGCAGGATCCGCCGGTTTCACCAGCAGGCCGTTATCTCCGTGTTTGATCAACGTCCTTATACCACCCACGTCGGAACCGACGGACGGCAGGGCGCAAGACATCGCCTCCATCAGGCTCAACCCCAGCCCCTCCGACAAAGAAGGCATCACGAAGAGATCCATGGACCGGAGCGCCTCTCTGGTATCGGAGACCGAATCCTTTAAATAAAACCTGTCCATGACCCCCAGCTCTTTAGCCCTGGAAAGTACCGCCTGCTTCATTCTGCCTTCTCCTACTATCAGGAATGCCGCGTCCGGGAACGCCGAGGCAATTTCCGGCATGGCCTCCACGAAATACAGATGGCCTTTGACGTCCGAAAGCCTGCCGATGGTGCCGATTATCCTGCCGTCAGGCAGGCCGAGGTTGCGCCTAAGGCTGCCGCGGGCCGCTTTTTCCGAACCCCGCCGCAGCGCGGGACAGAAAAAATCCGTGTCTATCCCGTTGGGAATCAACCTGACGATAGCGGGGGCGGCGCGCAGATCCCGCACCAGATGCTCCCGCACCTCCGCGCTGACCGCGATCACCCTCGCGCCGAAGAACGGCAGCGCCCTGCGCAGGAACCGGGGCCTGAAAAAACCATGACAGGTGGAAATATACGGCCTGCCGCCGAACATCCTCAAGCCGGCAGCCAATGCCTGGGTCACCCGGGTGTTGGCATGTATTACATCTATCCCGCGTTCTTTCAGTTGAGGCAGCAGCACGGACAGGCTTGAGACGACCAGCGGGCTGAAGCTTGATTTCGTCATTATCGGTATATCTATAAGAACGATGCCCTCCCGCAGGAACCGCTCCCTGTTGGCACGCGCCCCGGCGCCGGAGGCCGGAGCGCAGGCAAGAAATACTCCGTGCCCCCTCCTCTTCAGAGCGGAACCGAGAAAGAAACAGTAATTGGCGATCCCTCCCACATTGATATGATTGGCCAATAACAATACGTTCATGACATCAGCCTGCAGACGGCGGAGAAAACATCCTCCGGAGATATGCCCGACATACACGTCGCCTTCTTCCGGCAGACGGGTTTATAACAAGGCGAACATTTTAGTTTTCTCTGGATAACCTCGCATTGCCCGGAAGGCGGCAGGTGCCTGCGCGGGTCGGTGGGGCCGAAAAGCGCCGCCAGCGGGACGCCGCGCGCAGCGGCGGCGTGCAGAGCGGCGGAGTCGCAGGAAACGAACACCTTGCATTTCCCTATAAGGCACGCCAGTTGGTTAATGTCGGCGGTCCTGCCGCAGGCGTTGATCACGGCCTTGGGAGATTTGACGGACGCGATAATTTTATCCGCCTGTTTTTTCTCCTCTTCCGTGCCGGTAAGCACGACGCGGATGTCGCGGCCGCAAAGCAGGTTTATCAGGCCGGCGATCTTCTCCGGCGGCCAATTCTTGCTCGTCCAACGCCTGCTGGCGCTTATGTTTATTCCCACCAGCACCTGATTATCCGCAACCCAGGCCTGGGACAGCACCTCTTGCGCGGAATCTTCGTCGGAAGCGTCCGGCCAGAATTCCAGTTTCTCTCCGGAATAAGCTATGCCCAACGGCTCAAGGACGCGGAATTGATGCTCGACCGGACCGCCGCAGATCTTATCGTCCTTCACGCCGCAGTTCAGCAGACTGCCTAACTTGCCGTTGCGATAACCGAGGCGCCGGCCGGCCGCGCTGAGCCAGCTTAAAAGATGGCTTTTACGGTTGTTCTGAAAGTCTATGACCATATCGAAACCGCCGCGCCGGAGAACGGCCCCCCATTTCATGATTCCGCGCAATCCTTTATCCTTATTCCTAAGATCGCAAACTATCAGATCGTCTATGTAAGGACATCGCAGGAACACCTCACGGCAGGGTTCTCCGGTAAGCAGGCTCAGCCGGAAACCCGGGCCAAGCTTGCGTTTCACCGCCGCTATCGCAGCGCTGGTAAGGACCGCGTCGCCTATGGAACTCAATTTTATGATCAGGGCCCGGCGTTCATTTAGACACTCTTCGTACACCTTCAATGTCGCCTCGGCCATATTTTCCGCCGTATATTTGCTTCTTACTTTAGCGTAAGCGGCTTCGGCCAGCCTGCGGGCAAGTTTGGGATCCCTGTAAATACGCGCCGCGGCCAGCGCGATAGACGCCGGATCAGCCGGAGGTACCAGCAACCCCGTTACGCCGTCCTCAATGATATCCACCACTCCGCCGACCTTGCTGGCTACCACCGGGACGCCGGAGGCCTGCGCCTCTATGACCACCCTGCCGAAGGCCTCGGGTGTGGTTGTGGCAAGGACCAACAGGTCGAGCCCGGAGAGAACTGAAGGAATATCCTTCTGCGTCCCGAGAAAACTGGTGCAATTCCACAGACCGAGACGTCTGGTCAAAAGCAGCAGTTGCTCCTTATAGGCAGCCTTAGACTCAGGCGCGTCGCCCACCACCCAGACCTTCAAATCCGGAACGATCCTGGCCAGTTTCGCCATCCCTTTGATGAAAAACAAGTGGCCTTTCAAAGGGGTTATCCTGCCTATTATTCCGACATTGAAAGGATCCTTCCTCTTTTCGTCCGGAGGGGTGTATTTGAACCTGGAGAGCCCCACCCCCCGAGGCACCAGCCTTATCCTGTCGTGCGGAACGCCGAAATCATCCATCATATGGCGCCCGATCACGTTACCCGGGACTATCACGCGTTTCCCCCAGCCCATTACTTTGCTGAAAAAATGTTTGCCGTAATAACCGTGGCAGGTAGTTACAAAGACCGCGCCGGTCCTTCGGCAGGCGAAGAACGCCGGCCAGGCGGGGGCGCGCGAGCGCGCGTGCACTATATCTATCCGCTCTTTCCTTATTATATCTTCTATCGGACGTATCATCCGCACGATATTAAAGAGCGATTTCTTGTGCACCGGAAGCCGGTAATGCGAGGCCCCGCGCGATTCCAACTCTTTGACCAACCGTCCGCCCGCGGAAACCACCACCGCCTTATGCCCTAAAGCCGCCAGGCGTCCGGCGAGATCCACCGTTCCGGTCTCCACGCCCCCCACGTTCAACTCAGGCAGTATCTGCAATATGTTCATAATAGAGCATCCAGTCGTTTCAGTATCTCTTCCCTGTCGTCCCTTCCTGCTTCGGCAGACGCGCCGTCCGCGGGAGAAGAAAGGGCCCTCCCTATTTCCCCGGGAGCGAAAACCCTTATTAACCCGCGCGAAGACAACCCCTCCAGAAATCTTTTGTGCTTGGCCGGCAGCAGCGGGGAATCCATCACCAGCAGGCGTTTCCCCGATGCCGCTGCTTCGGAAACCATAGATATGCTTTCCGGAGTGATCACCACGGCATCGCACAACGCCAGTATTCCGCCCACGGTATCGGGAGGATTGAACTCATTTGCCAGCACCAACAGCGCCTTGCGTTCATATGAAGAAAATTCTCTGCGCAACAAATTCTCGATCGCCGGCGGCGTCCTGCGCGAAGAAGAGACCATCACGCCGGCATCCAGGGATAACGCCGCCTTTTTCAACCCGGCGATCGCCTCCGCAACGGCCATTTCCTCAAGCTTGAACCCCCTGGTATTGCCTCCGACCAGAAACCCAAGATTAAATTTACGCAGCGGCTTAACGGCTAAAGGAAGAAGTCCTTCGGCGGCGCGCGCCAGATATTCCGCTCCCACCGGGTTCAAGGCGCAGCAAGTGACGACAACGTTGCGGGCTTGGGCCGGACGGTCATGCGCCGGGATCACCGCAAGCCTGAAAGCGCCTAAAGAAACCCAGGAAGGGCGCATCACAGTTATGCTGGCGCAGCGATTATCCCTGCCGAGGAGAAGGTTCAAGGCGCCGAGGGAAGAACCGGCGGATATTATAACATCATACTTCTTTCTGCCCAATCTATCGTATAAAAAACGCATGCCGGGCAAACCCCAGAGCCGGCCGCAGGCGAAATCCTTTCCCCCAAGCAGCGCCGCCAGCGAAAGAAAAAACCTCTGCCGCGCCCCGACTTTAACTTCCTCCTCTAACACTTCCGGGAAATATCCTTTGCCGAGCATTACCTCGCGGACCAAAAGCGCCATACCCTGCGACTGGCGCAGGTGCCCGGCTTTTCCGTCGCTAAGAATAAGAACGCGGCGCTGCCTGCCGTATTTCCACACTTTGTACATCCAGAGGTATTCCCGCGGCGCCGAGGTTATGAGCTTTTCGAAAACCCGCGTCAATCCCTGCAGGTTTTCCCTTGTATCTTTTTCATCGTCCCCGCTGCGTTTAACCTCCAGCGGCCCGAGAAGCCGGATCCTGGTATAAGGCCCGCGCAGGCGCTCGTAGAATACCGGGATGACCGCCGCGCCGTATTTCATCGCAATCTTGACGGCGCCGGCCGACATGGACGCCTCCCTGCCGAAAAAATCCACCCGGATACCGCCGCGGCCGCCCTGATCGGCGCTTATACCTACCGCCTCGTTCATGCGCAGCACCTCAAGCAGCCTGCGCAATTCCTGCCCGCGCTCGATTATCCGACAGCCTTTTTGCCTGCGGTATCCGTTAAGCAGTTTTCCCAGCAGAGGATATCTTTGCTCCCTGACGAAAAGGTTAAACGGCAGGCCGAGGACGGCGCATATTATGTTGGAAAGCTCCCAATTGCCTTCATGTACTCCGGTCAGAAGAACGCCCTTGCCGGCGGCGAAGGCCGCGCGCAGATTTTCCATACCTTCCACGGTTATATACCTGCGCAGATACTCCTCGTCTATCAAAGGAATGAGAAAAAGCTCGGCCAGGTTCTGTCCGTAGCTGCGGTAGAACCCGCGGCATTCCTTCCTTATCTCCTCCGGCCGGAGGCGGTCGCCCAGAGCGGTCCTGATATTGTCATATACCTTCGCCCTGTGCCCGCGGTCGAGGACGTAGAAAACATCGCCCAGCAAAGCGCCGACTTTCAGGCACTCTTCCGGCGGCAGCAGCCTGAACAACGGCCCCAGCGCCTTAAGAGCGGTATATGCCAAGCAGTCTATCGCGTAATCTTTGATCGTCATCGTTCTCGAACTCCAGTTCTATGCGCATCACCCATATCCCGGCCGGAGGCCTGCCGTCATACAGAACGGACAACCTGGCGGCGTCCTTCTCGGTGGTGACCACCGGCCTGCCGCGGCCGCCGGCGATGATCGCCTCTATCTCGCGCCTGCCGTAAAAATAGTGGTCCGGGAATCTGCGCGCGCCCGTGATGCGCGCGCCCGTATTCTCCAGACTCCGCTCGAAAGAACGCGGAACGGCTATGCCGGAAAAGGCAACGACTTCTTTCCCGGAGAAAAACTCCGGCTCGGTAATCACCCCTGCCGCCTCTCCGAATACCGGATAAAAACCGGCTACCCGGTGATTGCAGCAGAATATGCAGGCGCGCGGATTAAGGGAAGATAACCTATTCTTAAGATGCTGCTTCTCCTCCTCTTTTTCACAGCGCGTCAAAACAAATATATCCGCCCTTTTCAGGGCCGATAACGGTTCGCGCAGCATCCCGGCGGGTATCACCCGCCCGTTTCCGAAAGGATTAGCCGCATCCACGGTCACTATATCCAGGTCTTTACTTATGCCCCACTGCTGAAACCCGTCGTCAAGAATAAGCGTATCCGCGCCCCGCGTCTCCATCGCTTTGCGGGCGGAACGCAGCCTTTTTTTGTCGGTAAATACCGGTATTGACGGCATCCGGTTCTGCAGCATCAAAGGCTCGTCCCCGGCGGAGAACCCGCCGGAAGCGCCGTATCCCCGGCTCAATACCGCGGGATTGCGGCCGTTACGTTTAAGAAACAAAGCGATGAATTCCACCAGCGGGGTCTTCCCGGTGCCTCCCCAGGTGATATTCCCCACGCTGATGACCGCGCAGGGCAATTTCCTGCGCCGCGCCGAACGCAGAAAAGAAAGCAGGCCGATACAGCCGGAATATAACCAGGAAAAAGGCGTAAGCAAACCGGTGATGACCGCGGCAATGAAGCCTGCGCGCCGCGCCTCGGCTATGGAACGCAGATAATCTGCGGATATCCTCATATACCTTTCCCGTTCACAAGCAGCGCTACGGCGTCCAGCGTGCGCAGTCCTGCCCCGCGGTGCCTGTCTATTACTCCGCGAGCCTTCCTGCCGGCTTCCGCCGCCCTGCCGGGATGATCGAGCAGTTCCGCCCAGGCCTGCGCCAACTGCCCGGTGCCGCCTACGTTTATACAGGCGTCATCGCGCGAAAATATGGATATTATCTCACGAAAATTGAATGTGTACGGGCCGCAGAGCACAGGTTTAGACCAGCTTGCCGGTTCTATGATATTGTGCCCGCCTCTCGGCACCAGGCTGCCGCCCACGAATACCGCGTAGGCGGCGCCGTAATAATCGAATAATCTCCCCACGCTGTCCAGGATAAAAACCGCTTCGCTGTCTGCCCGTCCGTCTCCGCCGCCTTTCTCCAACCCCGAGACCATGACCGGATGTAACCCCCGCGCCCGCAGCAGGGCGGCGACCTCTGCGGCGCGGCGGGGATGCCTGGGCGCCAACAGCAGACGCACGTGCCGTCTTCCTGCCGCGGTCATTTCATACGCCCTCAATACAAGCTCCTCTTCACCTTCATGCGTGGACCCGGCTACGAGAAGACGTTCTTCCTCCCCCAGCCCCAGGGTCAGCCTGCAGGCGTCCGCGGCCGCCGCCGACACTGAAGATATACCGGCGTCAAATTTCAGGTTCCCGGTGACTTTTATTCTATCGTTCTCCACCCCCAGAGAAACAAGCCTTTCGGCGTCTTTTTCGGTCTGCACGCAGAAAAATCCGATCTTGCGCAACAGGGGAGCAAACAGCACCTTCAGCCTGGCATAGCCGCGCAGAGAACGATCCGAGATCCTCCCGTTAATCACCGCTGCCGGCACTCCGTATGCGCGCAGCGCGCTCAAGAGGTTCGGCCAGAACTCCGTTTCCGCCGCCAGGAAAAGCCTGGGCCGCATGCGCCGCAATACCGATCGCACAACCAGGCTGAAATCGAAAGGGAGATAAATAACGGCGTCCTGAGGCTGCGCGAAGGAACGCGCCACCTGGTTACCCGTCGGAGTAACCGTGGAAAAGACCATCTGCACCCCCGGATAACGTCCGCGCAGCCCGGAAACAAACTCCTTGACCGCCATTGCTTCTCCCACGCTTACCGTGTGTATCCATATCGGAGAGTTGAAAACAATTCCTTTAGGCATTATACCGAGCCTGCAGAGAAATCCTGAGTGCAATTTCCCTTTTACCAGGTAAACCGGGAGAAAGAAAAGAAAAATCAGAAAAAATATGAGGTCGTACAAAAAAACCATATTTTTCCCTTCCTATGCCCTGGGATGGGCCTTGTCGTAAACCGCCTTCAGGCGTTCGGTGGTAAGATGCGTGTATATCTGAGTCGTAGAGAGATTGGCATGCCCAAGCAGTTCCTGCACACTTCTCAGGTCGGCGCCGCGGTTCAAAAGATGAGTGGCGAAAGAATGCCGCAGGGTGTGCGGAGAAACCCCTTTTTTCATACCGGCGAGCCTGAAATATCTGTCCACCACCAGCCGCACCCCGCGGGCTGTGATCGGGCGCCCCTTTAAATTGAGAAAGACCTCGTCCCTCCGGGAATCCCTTTTTTCCAGGTAAGCGTTCAGGGCGCGCAGCGCCGGCTCCCCGATGGGAACGATCCGTTCTTTCCTACCCTTGCCGAGGACTTTCACCACGCCGCCTATGAAATCCACGGCCGCCAGTTTCAATCCGGAGAGTTCGGAGATACGCATCCCGGTGCTGTAGAACACCTCGAGTATGGCCTTGTCCCGCAGACGAACGGCTTCCTTCTTTCCTTCGCCGGGGACGGAATCAAAAAGACGGGCCACCTCTTCCTCGGTGAGGAATTCCGGCAAATGCCGGTCCAGCCGGGGAGTGGAAACCCCGGAAACGGGATTATGCTTCACCAGCCCTTCCCGGCAGAGGAAATTAAAGAACGACCGCAGACAGGAAAGCCGCCGCGCGACGCTGCGGGAAGCAAGTTTTTTCTCTTTCAGCAAAGCGAGATATTTCCTTATTTCCAGGTAAGCGATCGCGCTTGTCTCCTGCCCGGCGCAAAAAGAAACAAAATCCTGCAGGTCTATCCGGTAATTCAACAGTGTGTGCGGAGAATAATTCTTCTCAATCTCGAGATAACGCAGGAACCGCTCCACATACCTGCCCGTCATTTGGTTTCTCCCGGAAGGGTGCTGGAGACGTAGCGGCATTCAGGATAACGGCTGCAGCCGTAGAAAACGCCCCGGCGGGAATGCCTCTCTATCAATTCCCCCGCGCAGCCGGGCTGGGGGCATTTCACCCCCGTGGTGATGGACTTGGCGTGTTTGCACTCCGGGAAACCGGAACAGCTGAGGAACTTGCCTTTCCTGCCCCACTTCACCACCATCGGTTTGCCGCATTTCTCGCAGGCTTCCCCGGTGACGACCACTTCCTTCTTTATATCTCCCTGGGCGAAATCCAGGTCCTGCTTGAAAGGCTGGTAGAACTCCTCCAGCACCTGCACGTGGCGCAGTTTACCTTCCTCTATACCGTCCAGTTTCTCTTCCATGCGGGCGGTGAATTTTACATCCATTATCCCGGGGAAATAACGCACCAGCAGGTCGCAGACCTTTCCCCCCAGTTCCGTAGGATGGAAATAACCTTTGATCCTGCGCACATAATCCCTCAACAAAAGGGTCTGTATGATGGGCGCGTAGGTGGACGGCCTGCCGATGCCCTCTTCTTCCAGAGTCTTGACCAGCGAGCTGTCGGAGAACCTGGGCGGCGGCTTGGTGAAATGCTGAGACGGGTTCAGCCCCCTCAACTGAAGGATATCGCCTTCTTTCAACTCCGGCATCGCCGGCTGCCCCTCTTCCGGCTCCTCCTCTTTTCTATAGACGGAAAGACAGCCGTCGAAAACCAGCCTGCTGCCTGAAGCGCTGAGGGAATAAACACCGGCATTGATTGAGACCGAAGTCACGGAATAACGCGCCGGTGTCATCTGGCTGGAGATGAACCTGCGGTAGATCAGCTCATAAAGCTTGTATTGTTCAGGAGTAAGCAGATCGCGCAACTGCTCCGGGGATCTGGACACGGCAGACGGCCGTATCGCTTCATGAGCCTCCTGCGCGTTCTTTCGGGACTTATATACGTTGGGTTTATCGGGAAGATATTCCGCTCCGTATTTATCCTTGATAAAATCGCGCGCCTCTTTTACTGCCGAGGCCGCCACGTTCGTGGAATCTGTCCTCATATAGGTTATCAGACCCACGGGGCCTTCACCCGCGAGATCCACTCCTTCGTATAACTGCTGGGCGATCTGCATGGTGCGGCTGGAATTGAACTTCAGCTTGTTGAAACCCTCCTGCTGCAGAGTGCTGGTAATGAACGGGGGTTCCGGGTTGCGTTTCTTCTCTTTGCGCGTTATCGAAGCGACCGAAAAAACGCTTTTCCCGAGTTTTTCTGCGATACTGTCGGCTTCTTCCCTGTTCTTTATCTCGATTTTCTCCCCGTCCTCTTTATCCAGCTTGGCGGAGAAGTCCGCCCCGCCCGGCGTCCCGAGCAGGGCCTCGATCTCCCAATACTCCCTGGGGACGAAACTTTCTATCTGCCGTTCCCTTTCCACGATGATACGCAAGGCGACCGACTGTACCCTCCCGGCGCTCAAACCGCGCGCCATTTTTTTCCAGAGTAATGGGCTCAGATAATACCCCACTATCCTGTCCAGCACGCGCCTGCCTGTCTGCGCTTCGATCATGCTGGCGTCGAACTCGCGCGGATGCCCGAACGCGTTCTTCACCGCCTGCGGGGTGATCTCGTGAAAAACAACGCGAAGTATTTTCTTGCCCGCCGGCAGCCTCTCCTTTATATGCCATCCGATGGCCTCACCCTCCCGGTCCGGATCGGTGGCCACGTATACTTCCTGGGAACCGGCCGCCTCTTTCTTGAGTTTGCTCAAGAGCGACTGCCTTGATTTCATCACCACATAACGCGGGACAAAACCGTTATCGACGTCCACTCCCAGCTGACGCTGCGGCAGATCTATAAGATGCCCCATCGAGGAAGTAACGAGAAACCCCTCCCCGAGTATCCTGCCGATCGTTCTTGCTTTGGTTGGAGACTCGACTATGACCAGCTTCTTGCCTGATTTCATATCATATCCTCGTAAAGTAGCCGCCCGGCAACTGCCTGATCTTTTTCTTCAATTGCAGCGACAGCAGTAATTCCGCTGCGCGCGCGGCGGATAATCCGGTTTTAAGCGTTATTCCCTCTTTGTGGATCTTTCCCCCTGCCATAACGTCCAGCACCGAGGCTTCCCCTGCCGGGACATCTTCGTCGTTGCCGGTACTCTCATTTTTTACGGCGTTCTTCTCCGGCCGCAGCAAAGGGAATTCATCGGTTATGTCCGAAGGCGAGCAAACGGTCTTTGCCCCCTGCTGGATCAAAGAATTTGTCCCCCAGGCATTGGCGGAATCCACCCTGCCGGGGAGCGCGAAAACCTCCCTGCCCTGCTCCAGGGCGAAATCCACGGTAATCAACGCCCCGCTGTTCCTGGCAGCTTCCACCACCAGCACCCCGAGGCTCAATCCGCTTATTATGCGGTTGCGCCGCGGAAAGTTACGTTTCAAAGGCGCCGTTGAAAGCGGGAATTCCGAGAGCACCGCCCCGCGGGAAGATATCTCATCCACAAGCTTCCCGTTCTCCGGGGGATAAATATCGGCGAACCCGCTGCCCATTACCGCGATGGTCCTTCCGCCGGCCTTAAGCGCCCCCTTATGCGCCTGAGTATCTATACCGCGCGCCATTCCGGAAACCACGCACCACCCGGAAGCCGCCAGATCATAAGCGAACTTCTCGGAACAGGAAAGGCCGTATAACGACGCCCGTCTGCTGCCCACAACCGCCACGGCAAAACGGTCTTCATCGCGGATCTCGCCCCGCACATAAAGCACGAGCGGATATCCGGGTATCGGGGCGAGGTTAACCGGATACGCCGGATCCAGACAGGTGATTATCTCTACCCCCAACGCGGAAGCGGCGGACAATTCCTGCCGCAGCATATCTTCTTTGAAAGAGCTTATACTCCGCGCGGACGAATCGCTCACCCCCGCGGCAATCAGCTGCGCGCAGGTGGCGGAAAATATCTCCTGAATAGCCGCGAAAGAAACCGACAAGTCCTTCAGCCGCCTGCTGCCTATATCGGAAACGAGATTAAGCGCTATCAGCGCCTCCCTGTCCGTCACCGGTTTCTCCTCCACGCCTCTAAAACCCGGCGTTCAAACAAAAGCATTTTACTATCTTTGTTCCCGGAACGCAAAACAAAAGTAAAGAAAGTATCACGCAGCTAAATACTTGGCATATTCTCTTTGCTTAGAGCCGGGAACCTATAACCTAAAACCTGTTTCTGAATAGTCCATCCAACATAATAGACGGTATTAAACGGCAATATCTAACATGGATTTATGAACGCTGACGGGTAGAGCTCTGCGGTTTGATTGAAAGATTGGCTGCCGGAAGAGAAACAACAGGGGGGGATCCGTAGATAAACTTCAGCTTTCCGATTGGTTGAAGAACAAATGGGTTAAAACCCGGGGCTTTCTGCGGTTTGATTAAACAAAATCTACTTTTCCCCCTCCTTACCACTTGCCTTACCTATTTTATCTCCATACAGTTTTTCTATATACGCGGCGGCATCGCCGATCCCCATAGAGGAGGTATCAACGCTCGCGTCCGCCAGCGCGTAATAGCGCTGGCGCTGTTTCAGCAATTTCCCGATCCTGGACACCGGGTCCGGAACATTCAGCAAAGGACGGTTGGAAAAGGCGCGGGTCCTCGCGTAGATAACTTCCGGGGCGGCGCAAAGACAAACAAGTATCCCGCGCTGTTTCATCAAGACGACATTCTCCTTATCGATCACTATGCCGCCGCCGCAGGACACCACTTTGCTGTCCGAAAAACAAACATCTTTCAACGCCTCTTTTTCCAGCTTCCTGAAGAAAGCTTCCCCGTCGGAGGCGAATATATCCGGAATACTGCGCCGCTGCCGCGCCTCTATCAACTCATCCAGATCGACGAAATCCCGCTTCATTCTTGCCGCAAGCGCCCTGCCTACGGAAGATTTTCCGGTGCCCATGAATCCGACCAGAAAAATGTTACGCGGCCGTCCTTGTATAATATTTTTCTCCCGAGCGCCGTTCATTTCTTTATCCTTTTGAGATAATCGCGGTAAGCGGAATTTATATCCTCCAGATAATCCCCCCCGAATTTCTCCAGGAACGCGCCGGCCAATACCGCGGCGCAGACCGCCTCGCCGACCACCCCGGCTGCTTCCACCACCGCAACATCGGAACGTTCTACCGCGGCCTTGGCGGTTTTCTTTGTATTTATATTTACGGACTCCAGAGGAGTCAACAGGGTGCAGATCGGCTTCATGCATGCGCGTACGACTATTTCTTCCCCGTTGGATATTCCGCCTTCGATGCCGCCGGCATTATTGCTTTTTCTAAAATATCCCCTGCCCCTTGAATACCCGGCAGGATCATGGCATTTCGAACCGGGTTTGTCGGCGTAACCGAATCCCAGACCGAACTCCACCGCTTTAACTCCGGGAATGGAGATAAATGCCGCGGCGAGCGCGGCGTCCAGCCTTTTATCGTACTGCGCGTAAGTCCCTAACCCGGCCGGCACACCGGCAACGGAGACTTCAAAAATACCGCCCACGGTGTCGCCGCTCTTTTTCGCCCTGTCTATCACGGCCTTAAACGCGGAAATATCCGTCTCTCCGCCTACTTTAAGCACACGAGAGGTGAACTTCATCCCGAAATACTCCAGCAGTATGCGGCAGAGCGAACCGGCAGCCACGCGCGCCGCGGTTTCTCTCGCCGAAGCCCGCTCCAGAACATCGCGAACGTCCCCAAAACCGTATTTGAGCAATCCGGCTAAATCGGCGTGCCCCGGCCTTGGGCAGGCTACCGAAGGCATCCGCTCTATGCTGAAATCCCGGTTCATGATCCTGATAGAAAGCGGACTGCCGAGAGTCAAACCTCTGCGCAGGCCGGAAACGATCTCGGCTTTGTCCGTTTCGATCTTCATTCTTCCGCCGCGCCCGTATCCTTGCTGCCTGCGCCGTAATTGAAAATTTATCTTCTCCGCGTCCACCCTCAAACCTGCGGGCATACCGTCTACGACCGTTATCAAAGCCCGGCCGTGAGACTCTCCGGCAGTAAGAAATCTCAGCATGACATTCCTCCTTTAAATGAAGTTCTCCGGGCTTCAATCCCCGGGTAATCCTAAGGACAAATCCTCTCGGAACTTTCGCACAGGCGAATACCGAACCTTCCAAATTAGTTCGGGTATCGCAAAGGCGAATACTTTCACACGAGTGAACACTTGGCTTTCCAATTAGCCAAAGTGTCACACAAGTGAACACTTGGCTTTCCAATTAGCCAAAGTGTCACACGAGTGAACACCTGGCTTTCCAATTAGCCAAAGTGTCACACGAGTGAACACCTGCCTTTCCATTAAGACAGGGTGTTATCCCAAGGGGAACACTTGCCCAATTCCCCACAAGGGTTCCGCTCAATCCTTCCAGAGACCGCGCCGCTTTTCTCTGGCCTCCTTGTAGCGGGCGCGCAGCAGCTCAGCGTGTTTGACGTTCGGCGCAATAGTCATTAGAGAAGCATACCCGTTGGCGACGATCTCTGCGTTAACGAAAGTCCCGTCCGGCAGGTAAATGTAGGCCAGAAGCCGGTTGTATTTATCCCTGCGCTCCACGTCGAATTCCAGCCTGACCTTTTTCCCTTCCACGAGCCTGCGGGTGAACGCCGCGGCACTTTTTCCCATATATTTGATCGTCTGCACATCCTGCATTGTGCGCTTGGCGTCGCGGTAAAGCTTCTTCGACTCGTGGCACTCCGGGGTATCTATACCGATCAACCGCACGCGTTCACCGTTCTCAAGCAGAAGCGTATCTCCGTCAACCGCGCGTTTAACGGCGATATTATTATAATCATACTTCCGCCCCAGAGAGGATAAAACGCTCCCTTTCCCGGGATAAGACGAAGCGGCATAAGAAAGACCGCAAGCCAGGCATAAAATTGACATTATAGAAACAAGTTCCCTGATCTTTCGCATTCATAACCCCCTTATGGAGCCCCTCAAACAAAGATCACTTTGGCTGCTCTTTCCGGCGAAGCCGATGCACAGTTTATGTTCGGCTGTATGTTGAAGACGGACTCCTTACTACACGGAAGCGGCAAGGTTCGCCGCCAGCGCCCCTCCCAGAACGGCTATATCCTCGGTGCAGAAAATACTGCCGGCGGTATTGTCGAAGAGCATAGTGGCCTCAGCAGGGAACTCGGCGTCCGCCAGCCAGAAAACGATCTTTACCGGCACTCCGGGGAAAACCTCTATCACTACGCAGGCGTCTCCTTCCGCCAACTCACCGGCTATCCCGGACAGCCGCCTGCACAGCCCGGCGACCGCTTCACGCGGGTCCTTTCCGTATTTTGCGAGCAGCGGCTCCAACGCCCGCTTACGGAAAGCCGGATAATAAAACTCCCCTGCCGGCAGTTCCCTGAAAGATATCCATTTTCCTTCCAGGCGGGGGATCCCTTTCAGCGCGGCCGCGGCATAATGCAGTAAAAGTATGGAAAGATACGGTTTTTCCCTGCCTCCGGAGGAGGAAACGCATTCCCTGGAACTCGGATCAAGAAAATATTCCTGCCCGAGAAAAACTGCCTTTACGGGAGCGGACGCGCGTGAGGATAACTCTTCCCATCCTTTGTTCAGCGCGTTATCGTAACCCATGCTTTATTTTACTATTTTTGCCTCACAAATCAAACATTAATAAAAGACGGCTCTCTCCGGGCAAAAGAAACAGCCTCACGTTTCTCGGCCGCTTGCTCTTCTTGTTTTTACCTTCTTAGTTCTTCTGCGTCCCCGGCCTTGCGCTTCGGTATTTTGAAA
>Ga0302252_1000088_pt1 | contig 119619 bp, 116 predicted proteins | sample AAG_RA_Leu_MG_FD_193511 | JGI IMG/M metagenome (GOLD analysis project Ga0302252, IMG submission 193511) | Enriched activated sludge microbial communities from anaerobic digester in WTTP, New Holstein, Wisconsin, United States - AAG_RA_Leu | ecosystem: Engineered > Bioreactor > Anaerobic >... | reverse complement strand
GACAAGCACCCTGCGATCTCACCTCGACTATATCTCCTCGCAGATATCCCTGCTGTCGGAGACGAAGGACCACCAGGAAGCAGCCCGTGCCTTCCTTGAGAAACGAAAGCCGAAGTTTGAAGGAAAATAGGTACGGCTCATGGCAAATTCTAATATCGAATATCTAAATCCTAAACAAATTCGAATGTTCAAAATTCAAAACATATTTACAAGCCTTTGTTTGAGGTATTTGATATTGTTTAGTGCTCCGTGCTTTCTCTGTTATGATCTGTGAGCAGTCTTTTCTATCCAGCATCCAGCAACGAGCATCCAGTATCCGATTTACGCGAATTCTCTCAGCAGTTCCATTGCCCTGCGGGCTTCTTCTGCGGTCAAGCTGCCGAGGCCGCAGCTCGGCGTGACGAGAATGTCCCGGTCTTTTATCGCAGCGCCGATGCCGGCCATAGCGTCGAAAAACTTTGTCTTTAATGCCTCGATGTCTTTCGCGGAGGCCGCAAGGACATCTTTGGAGGACGGGACAAGCCCCGGCGAGATCCAGCCGCCTTTTGCGAGGAACCTGGCGAGGTCGTCCTTGTAGTAAAAGATCGTATCCAGGTAGTTGTACGCGTCGTAATTGATGATGTCCAGATCGGCATTCAGCAGCACTGACCAGTCAGTGTTCCCGCAGCAATGGACACCCCTCTTTGCGTCGAGCCCTGAGGCAACCTCATTAAATATGGCAATTACGTTTTCCTTTGGGATAGAAACATATGCGGAGCCGAAGGAGACCATATAGGGCTCGTCAAAAAAGATGATGACGTCCTTTTCCGGGTAGGATGCCTTGATGGTTTTTATCATCCACTGCGCCTTCATATGAAGCGCCTTGAGGATGATATCAAAGAACCCATGGTTGTAGATGATCGGCTTTTCCTGTTCATCTTTCAGGCCGAGGCCCATGCTGAAGGGCCCTGTGAGCTGACACTTGATGAATTTCACATCTTTTCTGATATCCTGCAGCCTTTCAAGGAAACGGTAGAAGCCGGGCGCCATCTTCGACGAAATGGCAAAGGCATCCAGCGCCTTGCCGGAATAGTTCTCATAAAACTGCTCTATTCCTTCTGTCTTCGTCGTATCGACAAATGCGCTGCCGCTCTCTTCGTCCATGACAACCGAAGGGACCGATTCGAGGAAGGCGATATACATGTTCTCGGTGGGCGCCCTCCTGGGGAGCTGCGGCCAGAAAGGTATCTCCCTGCAGGAGGAGAAGATGACGTCCACCGCCTCATTGATATCTGTAAATGGAAAGCTTCCTATACCCGTTATCATAGCTTAATTATTATCATATCCTGAGCATCAAGTAAAGCGGCCCTCGAAGCGCGGGGCTTGTGCCCGCACGTTTTTCTCTCTTGCCGTCGTTGAGATCCGCGTCTATACTTATATAAAATATCCGGCACCTTGAACTGAAGCAGACTGCTGTCGGCCGAAGCCGGTAGCTATTACTTGCTCCCTTTACGGGAGAATAAAAAGGAGGGCTATCCATGGGAGTCATGATAAGATGGGAAACCGATCTCGATGCCGCCGTATCAAAGGCCCGGGCAGCGAACAAGCCTATTTTGCTTGATTTTTTTCATCCCGGGTGAATCGGCTGTCAGCAGATGGATGCGGTTACGTATCCTACGGAAAGCGTTGTAGAGTTCATTGCCGGAAACGTTGTCCCTGTTCGAATCCCTTCCGATACGGAGCCCCTTGCCACTGAATTCAGGATCAAATGGACGCCCACGCTCATCGTGCTTGACTGGAACGGGAAAGAACATTCGCGGACCGTTGGCTTCATGACGCCGGAGGAGCTGATCCCCTCAATACTCCTCGGCATTGCAAAGACATATTATGAGCTTGATATGTTCAACGAGGCCCTGGCGGATCTTGACAAGGTCATCGAGAATTATCCGCAAAGCGATGCAGCGCCCGAGGCAATCTTTTACCGCGGGGTTTGCGGGTATAAAAGCACCCATGACCCAAAACCGCTGAAACGGGCATACGAGAAGCTCCAGGCTGCATATCCGCAGAGCGAGTGGGCGAAAAGGGCGCTGCCGTACAGGCTCCTGCCCTGACAAGCCGCAACGAAAACCACAGAAGGCCGGAGCTTATGAAGGCTCCGGCCTTCTGTGCCGATATGCAAAAAAGGAGGGCTTAGACGTATACTATATCGACCGGATCCCCTGTCACCCTTTCGAGGCCGTTCTTTCTTACAATGAAGTCGAGCTCGATCCCTATTGCCCCGTGCGGCGGCAAAACAAATTTCGGCTCAAAGGCGAATACCATACCCTCCTTGAGGGCCCTTCTGTGCCGGGCCGTGATGACGGGCAGCTCATTTATTTCAAGGCCGAGCCCGTGGCCGATGAATGAAACCTGCCCTTTCCCGCACCCCATGAAATGGTCCTGCAGGCGTGCCTTTTCCGCGATGCGGTACGCCCGCGAGAATACGTCAACGCAGTCGGCCCCTTCCTTCGCATAGGATTGTATATCTTCCATTATCTCCCGCGCAGCCTCGTAAGGTTTTCTGAAGATCTCCTTGAGCTCCCCTGCCACAAAGACCCTCGTCTCATCGGTAACATATCCATTATACCCGCCGCCATAGTCGATCGTGACAGGGACCCCTTTCTCTACCCGCTTGAGCGAAGAGCCTTGCGGCAAAGCGGGCGTCAGCCCGGCCCCTCCGATGGGCACATCTGCATACGGCGTGACCGCACCGGTAAAGCCGCACTGGACGGTAAGCGTCATCATCTCCTGGTTGATCCCGCGCATGCGCAGGAACCCCTGGTGTCCGAGCTTCCTGCCTTCGGCCACGAGCGTTGCATCGATCTCAAGCTCGGTGGCGCCCTCACGGACCACGTCTTTTGCCTTCGCGAATACGTGCGTGAGCATCCTGCCTGATTTCTTGATCTGCTCTATCTCGAAGGGGCTTTTCACTGCCCTCAGTTCTTTTATCAACGCGGATATGTCCGCATAACGCTCAAAGCCAATGACCTTTTTCAGCCTCTCAAAGGTAGCTACCGGCAGGACATCAAGCTCCAGCCCTGCCCTTCCTTCCAGGAGCCTGCTGCTATCGAGTATCTTTTTGATCTCCTTATCGCTCCTGATGGGTATTATGTCGAGGGGCGTCTCTGCCTTTGCCCTTTCAACGCTTTTTTCAACAAACAACAGAGGCTCCCTGTCGACGGGTATAACGAGGACCCCCTTTTGTATGCTGCCCGTAAAATAGAACCTGTCCACATTCTGCAAGATGATGCTGAAATCGATGTGGTCTTTTGCCATGAGGCGCTTCATGCCTTCGATTCTCTTCCGCAGGTCTTGTTCCGGAATTCTGTCAAATACCCATACGTCCTCGATCATACTTCTTCAACCTCCCTCGCTTATCTGGCGCAGCATCCACGCATTATCTGTTGTATAGACTATGTGCAGATTTTTTTAAGTTCTACTATAATTGCAGCAGATAAACAACTTTTTGAAAAAAAATTTGGTAGAAAAAGGCCGCTATTATTGTTAACATAGCTTATTCATCATCAACAGCCGGATTTTAATATTTTTTACGGTGGGTTTTTATTATGGATCTATACATCGGCAACGACCTTAAAGACGTAGAGAATGCGGTAAGCGAATTCTGCGAGAAAGAGTTCGATCAGGAATACCTCCAAAGGCTTGAGGATGAGCACAAATATCCAATAGGGCTCTATGAGAAGATCGGTGAGCTCGGTTTTATAGGCGTAGGCTTCTCTGAGGATATAGGCGGTTCGGGGTACGGGGCGCTGGGCCACGTGGTTGCCGTCACGGAGATGTGCAGAAGGCTTCCCGGTATGGGAATGGCCCTGAGCCTCGGATACATACCCGGTTTTGTCGTTGATATTTACGGAAACAGGGAACAGAGAGAGAAGTATGTACGCCCGATGATAGAAGGTAAGTACGTCTCTGCAATAAGCGTCACAGAGCCAGACAGCGGCAGCGATATCGGAAGCTTGCAGACAAGAATGGAGGATAAAAAAGACCATTTTATCGTGAACGGTTCAAAAGTGTTCACGACGAACGCAGGATATGCAGATTTCTACACGCTGCTTGCAAAGGACGAAAGCGGTCTTACCACAGTTCTTTTTGATAAAGACCTTATAGGCAAGAACGGCCCCAAGCGTTTTGAGATAAACGACCTCGGCAGGAAGATGGGCATCAATACGACCACGTCCGGCGAGCTTGTTTTTACTGATTTTGCCATACCAAAGGACTATGTGATCGGCCAGCGCGGCAAAGGCATGAAGACCGTGCTCAACGGGTTCGAGCTCGGCAGGATCGTGATAGCGGCGCAGGCGTTCGGCAGCATGCTCTATGGCTACGAGAAGGCAGTGGACTACGCAAAGAAAAGAAAGCAGTTCGGCAGGCCTATAATAAAATTTCAGTCCATCGAGCATGAGCTGGTGGATATGTATGTAGAGATTGAACAATGCCGGAACCTCCTTTACAAGGCAGCCTGGCTCTATGACCGGAAAGACCCGGAATCAAAAAAATTCTCTTCCATGGTAAAATTGGCGATCCCGGAATGTGCGATAAGGATATTGAACCAGTCTGTAGATATTCTTGGCGGCTATGGCTATATGCGTGACCAGGGGCTTGAGGGCGCCCTCAGGGATATAAGGATAACATCGATATACGAGGGCACAAGCAAGATACAGAAGATCGCCGTCGCGAAGCTGCTTTACTGAAAAATTCCCCCTAAGAGGCCCTTTGACCTCCCGTCATATTTTGCCTTTTTCTCTTTGCCAATTTTTCCATTAGTTGCTATTGTATCTTCCATGGGAATATACAACCTTGTATCGGCGATCGGCGTCCTCTTTTTCATCGGCTTCCTCTTTCTCTTTTCCACGAACAGGCGCCGGGTAAGCATCAGGGTCATCCTATGGGGCATGGCCTTGCAGGTTGCATTTGCCTTTTTTGTATTCCTCCTTCCGGCAGGCACTAAGCTCTTTCTTTTTCTCAACGATGTAACCATGAACGTCATTGACAGCGCGATGGAGGGCACGAGGTTCGTCTTCGGGCGCCTCGCCATCGCGGCGGGACAGAAAGGTTCCCTCGGCTTCATCCTCGCCTTCCAGGCGCTCCCCTCGATCATCTTCTTTGCGGCGCTGATGGAACTCTTTTATCACATGGGGATCATGGAAAAGATCATCGGCCTCTTTGCCCGCATATTTGTTAAGGTCATGGGCATAAGCGGCGCCGAATCGCTTTGCGCGTCAGCGCAGATCTTTCTCGGCATCGAATCGAACCTCACGGTGCGGCCCTATCTAAAAGAGATGACGCGGTCGGAATTGATGGTGGTCCTCACAACGGGCATGGCGACGATCGCATCGAGCGTTCTCGGATTCTATGTGATCATACTTTCAGGGATATTTCCTACCGTGGCAGGGCATCTCATTTCCGCATCGATCCTTCTCGCCCCTGCGGGGATCGTGGCGAGCAAGATCATTATCCCCGAAACAGGGCAGCCGCTGACCCTCGGCAGGGTAGTGCGCGTTGAATACAAGAAGGCGTCGAACGCTATCGAGGCGATCATCAACGGCTCCATGGCCGGCGTGAGGATGGTCGTGGGGATCGGGGCGCTCCTCATCGCATTTATCGGCCTCACCGCGCTCGTTGACGCCGGGCTTGCGGCCCTGGGAAAGCTTCTCAGCTCTCTCCTGGACGCGGGCGTCGACATTACCCTCCATAACCTCCTGTCCTATCTCTTCTATCCCTTTACGCTTGCCATGGGCGTGCCCCTGGAGGATGCGCCGGCGATCGCCAGGATCATCGGGGAGCGTATCATTGAGACCGAGGTAAAATCATACCAGGACCTCAGCGTCCTTGTGAAAGAGGGGAAGATAGTATACGAGCGGAGCATAGTTATCGCCACCTACGCGCTCTGCGGATTTGCCCACATACCCTCGCTGGCGATATTCGTCGGGGGAACATCGAGCATCGTGCCCGAACGCACAAAAGATATCGCCGTTCTTGGCCTCTGGGCGCTTATCGCATCGAATGTGGCATGCCTCATAACCGGGGCGATGGCCGGCATCTTCTACACCGGAGGAGGGGGAATGCTATTCAAACCCTAAGAAACAAGGCTAAGGCTGAGGTTGAGGCTAAGTAAAGACCTTTAGCTTCTTCCTGAACCTTAACCTCAACCTTAGCCTTGTTCTATTGTTTCGTTGCTTCCACGAGGCAGTCCATCTTCGGCCCGGTGCGAAGCAGTTTTACGTTTGAAAATCCTGCTTTTTCAAGGGCGTCCCTCACCTCCCTGAAGGTATAGGTATCGCCGCCGCGCGTATTGACAAGCATGTTGATGGCAAATACCGTCCCGGAAGGGGGATTGGTGCGCGATTCATCCATGATGTGGTCCCGGATAAGAAGGACCCCTCCCCGAACAAGAGACCCGTGGACCTTTTTGAACAGTGCGAGATTTTGTTGAAGGCTGTTCTGATGGATGATCGCCGAGAGCAATGCCAGATCGGCACCCGCCGGAAGAGGGTCTCTGTAGAAATCTCCTGCCGTGAATTTTACACGCCCCTGGAAGCCCTCCTTTTTTATCTGTCTTTTCGCAAGGCCGATAACGTTTGGGACGTCAAAGATCGTCGCTTTCATGCCTTGATTCTTATTAAGGAATGCGATCGTATATGTGCCCGATGCACCGCCGATATCAAGGAGCCGCTTGAACCGGGAGAGGTCATAAAGATCGGCGATCTCCCGGGAAAGATGTTTCCCTACCGAGTGCATTGCCCCGATGAAGGCATCCATAGCCTCTTTGCTTCTCCGCGGGGATGATCTTTTTTTTCTGCTGCCCCCCTTTCTTACGACCTCGGTCAGCAAGCTCCAGTTGTCCCAAAGATGGCTGAAATGGTGAAGAAAGGGGAGCGCCGTCTCGGGATGGTCTTTCGAGAGATACCCTCCAACCTCGGTGGTCTCGTAAATATCGTAATCCTTTCTCAGAAGCCCGAAGGCGACGAGTGCGTCCAGGACCCTTGTCGTCGCCCTTGCATCCAGGGCAAGTTTTGAAGCGAGCTCCGCCGCCGTAGACCTTTTTTTATGCAGATGGGAGAAGAGGTCCAGCTCAGCGGCGGTAATGACGATCCTCCCTTTCATAACATTCCACATATCCGCAAGTATCGCCTCATGTCCTTCCATACAGTCTCCTTATGATAACGCTTCAATAACCAATAACCAAACACCAATCACCAAATAATATCCAATAATCAATGACCGAATCACCAAATGTAAACCGCAGAGCATTCTCGTTTGGTTATTGAATATTGGATATTGATGATCAATTGGAGCTTGGTCATTGGTTATTCTCTTCGGCATCTGACCGCTGTATGCTTATGTCTCTGGCCCCTTTTTCGGATATTCCACGAAAAAGATCAACAGCGCGGCGCACAGCGCCGATACTATTGCTGCCGTAAAGGGGATCAGGAAAGAACCTGTAATATCCCTTATGTGTCCTCCGAACCGGTTCGCGACGATCGCTCCGCACCCGTAAAAGAGGGTAAGCCCGCCTATGACGGTCCCCATAATCTCTTTCCGGAAATAATCCCCTCCACAGGCGCCGTACATGGGGAAGGTCGAGCCAAAGAAGGCGCCGAGAAAACCGACGCTGACAGAGAGGGCAATCTCATTCGACCCCGAAAGGATGATGCAGGCTATGCTGATCGCGATGCATATGTTGGAGAACAAGATGGTAAAACGCCTTCCTATGTAATCCGACGCCATGGGTATCGTGAGGACGCCCGCGATCTGGCCCAGGCCATGAATAGTGGCGAGGAATGAGGCCCTTCCGTAAGCAAATCCCAGTTCGTACCGCGCGTAGTCCACCATGAACGTGAGGAGAAGGTAGAGCGAGGCAGCGATAAGAAAATAGGAAAAACCGATGAGCCAGAAATTGGGGATAGCGAGGATCCCGGCGTAGCTTATCTTTTGCTTAATGGCGGAAGGTGCGGCTTGGGCAGCGGGTCTCTCGCTTTCCGGCGTGCCCCAGGGCGCAAGCCCTTCATCTTCGGGCTTGCTTCGGAGAAGAAGCGCATTGATTATGACCATGAGAAGCGCAGCAATGCCCAGTATATACCAGCAATACCGCCAGCTCCAGTGTGCCACGACGACAGGATAAAATTTGCCCATCGTAGCAAAGCCGAGCCCGAAACCTGTCGATAAGATGCCGAGCGCCATCCCTTTTTTCTTGATGAAGAACCATCGCTGGACAAGGGTTACAATGGGCGTCCACATTGCCGCGCCGCCCATGCCGACGATCCCGTAGAAGATGCATGCCTGCCAGAAATTCTGGACGGTGCCCATGAGAAAGGTGCCGACACCAAGGATGACGCAGAAGCACGAGATAACCTTTCGGGCGCCGAGGCGGTCCGTAAGGTAGCCGGTAAAGAGCGAGAAGAGTATGTACACCACGAAGTAGGCGTTGAAGATGTCGCCGCCCTGCCTCCGGGTAAACCCCAGCGTCCTTATCATCTCGGGGAGCAGCACGCTGTAGCCGAGGCGTATCCCGTAATTTATAAAGAGGTCGACAAAACAGACGGCAAGGACGATCCATGCCCAATGGACGGCCTGCCTGCGCACCGTATCGGTCATAACAACCCCCTCCTTCTTTGGCTCATGGCGATACGCCCTGACGCCTTACGGGCGTTTTGTTATCGGTTATATCCCCAATTTTTTCCTCTTCTCCTCTATGTGCGCGGCAATCCCGTCCACTGCCTTGACAGGGTCTTTCTCCACGTCGAGCCTGCCGCCCGTTACATTCGGGCAATCCTCCGTAAGAAGTTTAACGAGATTGGGTCCTCCTGTCACCGTAGGCACAGGGTTGACGTATGTATAAAGGCCGAGCGCGAGCGCAAATACCGCATCGATCGTTGCCTTTTGTTCCATGTATTCAGGGGCAACCGCCGCAACGGGCAGGTCGGGGATCGGCACCCCCAATGCGAGAGAAAGAGCAGCGAGGAGATCGCCGAGACGGCCCGTGTCGGTGCATGTTCCGTAACTTAATACAGGCGGCACGCCCAGGACCTCGCATACCTTTTTGAGGCCGCTTCCTGCCAGCTCCCTTGCCTCAGGGGTACACAAGCCGGCGACCTGCATGGCGGCATTTCCGCATCCCATTGAGAGGACAAGGATATCCCGCCTGATCAGCTCCTTCGCGATGCGGACGCTGTGGACATCCTGGCCTGTATCCCTTAACGAGGTGCAGGACACAAGCCCGGCTACTCCGCGTATAGATCCGGCCTTTATCGCCGCAAGAAGCGGGTTAAGGGTTCCGCCGAGCGCATCAAGGATGCTCTCCGTTGAGAAACCGACAACGGCCTCACCTGTTGCAAGGCCGGCAACAGGCTCAACGGCCGCCCTCCGCTCCCCGAAGTTGTCAACTGCCATCTGGAGAAGCGCAGCGGCCTGCTTTTCAGCCTCTTCAGGAGAATAGTCGATCCTGTCCTTTACGCCTTCGAGCACGACAAGCTGGCTGACCGGGATAAGCTTGAATTTATATTTTTCTGCGTAGAAGGGATCTACCGGCATAGAGCAGTTCATGTCGCAGGCAAAGAGATCGACGGCGCCGCTTGCGAGGACCGCCTCCTGCATGATCCAGTTGCCGGTGAACCCGTAGAACACATCGTCCATCTCCCATCGCTGGATCATCTCCTGCCCTGTCTCGATATTGGCGATTACCCGCAATCCTTTTGCGCCGGCTGCCTTTGCCTTGTCCTGCCACTCTTTCTTGCGGGCAAGCTGAACCATGGCAAAGCCGAGGAAAGGTTCATGGCCGTTGGGCAGGACATTGACATAATCAGGATCGAGGACGCCGAGATCCACCCGCATCCTGTGCGGCCTCGGAACGCCGAAGAGGATATCCTGGCAGTATTCGTTCACTATCTGGCTTTGATACGCCATGGCGATGGAAAGGCGCATCGCCTTCAGGGCGAGGCTCGCATAATATCCGTCTACGTTGGTAAGGCAGGAGCTTGTGGAGAACATCATCTCGCCGTATATCCCGCCGGGAAAGATGCCCAGCCTCTTCCATGCCTCCTGCCGCTCTTTCGGGGCCAGGGTCTGCACGATATGGCTCGGCTCGTCATATTTCCTGTTGAAATCAACCTCAAAATAATTGCAAAGCATGATCGCAAGTTCCTCGTCAGAGACCGCCGACGGCATCCCGAAGCGATCTGCAAAGGCGACGAGCTTCTCCGGTTCTCTGATGGCAAACGGCGTCTTCCCGTTGGCCGTAGCCTTCAGCGTTTTTAACGTCTGCTCCGTGTGGTAGTGGTACGTTGACGCGCCCATGACATTCCTGAGAAGCATCATCCGCATCGCCATCCCGTCGCCTGTGATCCCGCAGACCCCCCGCTTGTCTTTCGCCACGTCGGCACGGCATGGGCCATTTGAACACAGATCGCAGCGTACGCCCCCCTGGCAGAAAGGACACCTCTGATCAGGGCTTGCGCCGAGGCCCTGCGCCTCGTAACGGTCCCAGATGTTGCTCATGCCGTCTCTTTTGATCCTTTCGTATACCTTGCGCACCGACTCGTGCTGAGAGATCCGTTCTCCTTCCATGGTTACCTCCTTTTAATACGGCTCACGGCTCATAGAAAATCGTATATCGTAGTTCGTATATCGAATATCGAGAAAAAACAGCTCATAGTTCATGGCAACTGCAAAAACCGGGTAGGCAGTGAGCTTTACAATCAATTGTAGTGGAGCGCTTGCTATCCGTCAACCGAAAAACGGTTCCATTTACCTTGCAAAGAGTTGTTGTAAGCTGGTATTATCTACCTAATACTATGGAATTATTTGACAATGGCATTTTGCAGAAGGGCGATGCGGGGAAGCCTCTCGCGGACAGGATGAGGCCGAAGACGCTTGATGAGTTCGTCGGCCAGGAGCACCTCCTCGGCGACAACAAAATACTGCGGCTTCTTATAGCAAAAAAGGATATACCGTCCATGATCCTCTGGGGGCCGAGCGGGGTTGGGAAGACGACCCTCGGGTGGCTCATGGGAAGATACATGAAGGTCCCCTTTATTTCCCTGAGCGCGGTGAATATCGGCATAAAAGAGGTCAAGGAGGTCATACAGAAGACAAAGTTCCAGCGGATAATCCTTTTCATTGACGAGTTCCATCGCTTCAACAAGCTTCAGCAGGACACGTTCCTTCCCCATGTTGAGAGCGGCGACATCATCCTCATCGGAGCGACAACGGAGAACCCTTCCTTTGAGATCATTTCGCCTCTCCTGTCGCGTATGCGCGTCCTTACCCTGAACCCGTTGACAAAGGACTCGCTTGCGGCGATCCTGAGGCGGGCGCTCAGTACCGATAAAGAGCTGCTGTCTGCCGCGTTAAAGATCAACGACGATACGATCGAAGAGATCGCTGTCCTTGCAAACGGGGATGCGCGGCGCGCCCTTAACCTCCTGGAGGTGTGCTGCAAGATGGTTAGGGAGACAGGGCAGAAAGAACCTGTCATCGACCACGATGTCGTGAAAGAGGCATACCAGAAAAAGATCGCGGTCTATGACAAAAAGGGCGAGATGCACTATGATCTTATAAGCGCCCTTCATAAAAGCATGCGCGGTTCCGATGCCGACGCAGCCCTCTACTGGCTGGCGCGCATGATCGAAGGGGGAGAGGACCCGCTCTATATCATGCGCAGGATCGTGCGTTTTGCGTCTGAGGACGTGGGGAACGCCGACCCCTACGCCCTGTCGCTTGCGATGGCTGCGACAGAGGCATTCAGGTTCATCGGCCCTCCCGAAGGATATCTGGCGATCGCGCAGGCATGCCTGTACCTGTCGCTCTGCGAGAAGAGCAACGCAATCTATGCGGCGTATGGAGCGGCGAGCCGGGATGCCAGGAACATGCCCGAATACCCCGTCCCCCTGCACATCAGGAATGCGCCGACGCAGCTCATGGAAGAGCTGGGGTACGGCAAGGGGTATCTCTATCCCCACGATTACGAGAATGCCATCGTCAGCCAGGCCTACCTGCCGGAGGAGTTAAAGGGGAGACGCTACTACCGCCCCACCGGCAGGGGTCACGAGAAAAGGCTGAAGGAATTCATGGAGAAGGTGAAGAGGCTCGGCAGGGAAAAAAAGGATTAGGTTTGCAGAATGGTTTATTTTTGTTGCAAAATATCTCATATTGAAAGAGAATAATCACCTATACCGATATTTTGATGAACAGAGAGAAACAACGAGATCATGCAGCGCGCCTCACACCGTCAGGTGTGAGTTTTTTGCTGAAGATCAAAGGTTCTTTTATAATGTCGAAGAAGGGTATAACGATAGATGGCGATACTCTATTGCGGCGCAAAGCGTTTTAAGCAGGTTATCCTGGCCGGGGCGGACTGGGTATTAAGCAACCGCAGCCACCTGAACAAGATCAACGTATTTCCCGTACCGGACGGTGATACGGGGAGCAATATGTCCATGACGCTCATCGCCGCTGTCCGCGAGATTGAGGCCCTGCAGGAGGTTTCCCTGGAAACGACCGTCAAGGCTGCAGCCTGGGGATCCTTGATGGGTGCCAGGGGCAATTCCGGGATCATTCTGGCACAGATCCTGGCAGGGGTGGCCGAGGCGATAGAGGGGCGGGAGCGCCTCTTTGCTGCAGACATTGTTTTCGCCTTTTCCTGCGCCGTGCAGAAGGCCTATAAAGCGATCCTCCATCCGGCAGAGGGGACGATCCTTACCGTTGTCCGGGAGACGGCGGAGGCCGCGGAGAGGGTTGTCAAGACCGAGCAGGACCTCGCAGTCCTTCTTGACGAGATGGGCAAGGCAGCGTGGTCTTCCGTGGAGCGGACGCCGCTTCTCCTCCCGAAGCTGAAGGAGGCCGGCGTCGTTGATGCAGGGGGGCTTGGTTTTTTCTATTTCCTGGAGGGTATGGTGCGCCTGATCCGCGGCACCTTGAATACCGGCGCAGTCATCGACGACGAAGATGAGCTCGAAGGCACAGCGGCCGAACCGGTGGAACACCACTGGAACTACCGCTATTGCACAGAGTTCATCCTCAAGGGAAGCCAGATCTCAGGGGATGACATAAAAAAGAACCTTGTCAGGATGGGCGATTCTATCATACTGGTAGGAGATACACGCCTCGCGAGGATCCATATCCATACCGGCCAGCCCGACGAGGTCCTGCGTTACGCCTCTTCCCTGGGCCAGGTCTCATCGATCAAAGTGGACGATATGCTCGTTCAGCACACGTCGCGCTTTTCTGACCAGAAGAGCAAAAAGGCCACCTCCGTCGTTGCCGTTGTGCTGGGAGACGGCTTCAAGGAGATATTTTACAACGCCGGCAGCGAACTGGTGATAGATGGCGGTCCAACCCAAAACCCTAGCACCTTTGACATTGTGTCCGCAATAGAGACGGTGGCGTCATCGAACGTGATCGTCCTGCCCAACCATAAAAACGTCTGCCCTGCAGCGATACAGGCAGCGGGTATGACGTCAAAGGAGGTCAGGGTCTTGAGAACATCATCCGCCCCTGAAGGCCTGTCAGCATTGCTGGCCTATATGGACGACGCCTCCTTTGAGAAGAACATCAGCAACATGGAAGGGGCATGGAAAGGCGTGAAAAGCGGAGAGGTGGCGCAGGCGTCCAGAAGCGTCACCGCAGGAGACGTTGAAGTCAAACCCGGCGATTCGATAGGTATCTACAGGGGCGAGATCCGGTGCTCTTCAGCATCCGTGGGAGAGGCCGTTATGAACCTTGCAACGTCAATGCTTGATGCTGCCGACGAGATCATCACCCTTTTTTATGGCGACGCTATCGGAAAGCAGGATGCGGAAGAATTGCGGGCAGAGATGCAGCAGCGTTTTAATGGAAAAACAGTTGAGCTCTATTACGGCGGGCAGCCGTATGCACAATATATTATTTCGGTAGAGTAGGAAAGGAGAGGCCATAAAGATCATTACAGACAGCACCGTTGACCTGCCGCAGGACCTGGTACAGGAATACGATATAGGCATCGTACCGCTGACCATCCACCTGGGAGAAAAAAGCTGGAAGGACTTTTATGAGATCCAGCCCGATGAATACTGTTCGCTCTTGAGAAGGTCAACGGACTTCCCGACGACATCGCAGCCATCTCCCCAGGATTTTATCAACGCCTTCGCCCCCTTCGCTGCACAGGGTGAGCCTGTGCTCTGCGTCAATCTTGCGTCAAAGCTGAGCGGCACCTACCAGTCTGCACTCCTTGCCAAAGACCACTTCCCCGGCGCCCGGATAGAGGTGGTAGATTCCCTCCAGGCCTCTATGGGGCTCGGCTTGATCATTCTGTTGTGCGCCAGGAAGGCCAACCAGGGAGCTTCTTTTGAAGATGTGGCAGGCTTTGCCGGAGAGCTCGCCCGGAAGGTGGAGACCTACTTTTCCGTCGATTCTTTAGATTATCTGCAGCGGGGAGGCAGGATAGGAAAGGCCCAGGCCTTCCTGGGCGCTCTCATGAAGATAAAGCCTCTCTTGCACTTAGTGGAAGGGGAGGTCCTGCCTGTCGAGAAGATACGCACGACCGAGAGGCTGCTGAGCCGGTTTGTGGAGCTCGTGGGAGAAGAAGCCGGAGGGCATTCGCACATCCTGCTGTCAATGGCAGACATTGGAAACGGCGAAGCTGCGACTGAGCTGCTTCAGAGGTTCCTGAAAATTCCCGGCCTTTCCCTTGTTTACCGGGGCAAGCTCGGCGGCGTGATCGCATCCCATGTCGGTCCGGGAGGGCTCGGTGTTTCTTTCCTGAAGGTAACCGATGAGTAGCCCATACTTTTTTTCATAAAAAAATTTTGTAAAAGGAGGGGGAATGGATTTAAGAACGATCAGATCTGTATTTATTGGTGTGTTCTGCCTGGTGCTGGTGTCGGCCGGGTCGGTTTCAGGGGCTGGGTTTGCCCTCATTGAACAGGGCGTAAGCGGCCTCGGGAACGCGTTCGCAGGCGGCGCAGCCTCGGCCGAGGACGCCACAACGGTCTTTTACAATCCCGCCGGCATGACGAGGGTCCCGACGCAGTTCGTCGCTGCGGCGAATATTATAAAGCCGACCTTCACGTTCAGGAACCAAGGCTCAACCCATTCCACCGGCACTGCCCTTATCGGCAACTACGGCGGGGACGCCGGCGTCACGAAGCTCGTTCCGAACATTTACTATGTCAAGAAGATCGACAAGCTCGCCCTCGGCATAGGCATCAACGCCCCCTTCGGCCTTGCCACGAAATACGACAACAGGTGGGTCGGAAGATACCATGCCATCGAGTCGGATCTTACCAATATCAATATCAACCCTTCCGCCGCTTACCGCTTCAACGAGAAGCTGAGCGTAGGCGGAGGGATAAATATCGGCTATGTCAAGGCGATACTGACCAACGCCGTTGATTTTGGGTCCATCATAGTAGTGGCCCCGCAGAATGCCGACGGCTTTGTAAAGCTCCAGGGCGACGCATGGGGCGTGGGATGGAACCTGGGCCTTCTCTATGAGTTTACCAAGCAGACGCGGGTTGGGGTAGCCTATCGCTCGAAGATCAACTACACCCTTGAGGGGACCGCAAAGTTCTCCAATGTCCCCGGCGTCCTGCTCGCCTTGCCGAACTTCAAGAACGACAAGATCAGCGCGCACCTGACCACCCCCGATTCCCTGTCAATGAGCTTCTTCCACGGCTTCAATCCCAGGTGGTCGATCATGGGCGACGTTACCTGGACGAACTGGAACACCTTCGACGAGCTCCGCATCCGCTTTAATAACGGACGCACAGATTCAGTTGTAACGACAGATTGGAAACAGGTATTACGCTATTCTCTCGGCGCGACGTACACGCCGAACAAGACCTGGACCTTCCGTGCCGGCACCGCCTACGACCAGGCTCCCGTTCCCAGCAACAGGAGGAGGACGGCGAGGATCCCCGATGCGGACCGCTTATGGCTCGCCCTCGGCGCAGGGTATGGGTTTACCGATGCGCTAAAGCTCAATGTCGGCTACGTGCACCTCTTTATCGACGACACGAAGATCACCAAGTCGACCGTCGATCCTGAGGATAACCGGAGAGGAGGGCTGCTGGGCACTTACAGCGGATCAGTGAACATCGTCAGCGCGGAGCTGAAATGGGTTTTTTAATTGGCTGAACAAAAGAACCGCATCAGGAACATTGTTGTCCTGGCGGTTGCTGCGTTCGCTGTTTCACTTGCCCTGTACGGAACGAACACGCTGCACCTCTTTGAGCTGAAGGCCTTCGACCTCTACTCCCGAATTCTCAACCCCGCCCGCTCAACCGACAGGATTGCGATCATTGAGGTAGACCAGCGAAGCATTGATGCGCTGAGCGGGGAGAATATCAACTGGCCGTGGCCGCGGCAGATGTACGCCCCGATCGTCGAGTATCTCTCAGAGGCCGAGGCCGTCTTTATCGATATCCTCTTCACAGAGCCGTCGTCGTACGGGCAGGAAGACGACCTTGTCCTTGCGGAGGCTATCGAAAGGGCATCCAACGTCTACCTCCCTTTTTTCCTCTCGAAAAATCCCGGGAGGATATCCCCGGAAGACGTGATGTTCATAAAGAAATATTCGGCCGGTGAGATACACGACAAGCCCTCGCCATACCGCTCTGCTGCCGTCCCCATCGATCCCCTGAGGGCGCACGTGGCCGGGGCGGGGAATGTCGCGATCGGCCCCGATGAAGACGGCGTCTACCGCACCATCCCCCTTCTTTTCCAGTTCCAAGAAAAGGTTGTGCCGAATCTCGTATTCTCTTATTTTATCAAACAAGCGAAAGGGGATATCGTGAAACAGGCCTCTACCGCAGAAAATGTCCTGCTGCGCTATTTCCGGGAGCCGAGGCCCTTTCGGTCCTTTTCGGCGGTGGACATCCTGAACGCTGCGATCGGCAAAGACCCCATGCAGTCCATGCGCGTAAAAAAAGGATCCTTCAAGGGCAAGGCCGTATTTATCGGGATGACAGCGGCAGGGCTGTACGACCTGAAGCCGACGCCTGTCTCCTCGGTCTCAACAGGGGTCCATATTCACGCCACCCTCTTCGACAATCTCCGGGAACGAAATTTCATGAGGGCGGTGCACCCCTTCCTCGTTGTGCTGGCCATGCTTTTGATCGCCTCCTTTGTATGCGCCTTTGTCCTTTTCCATTATACAATTGTGAAAAATCTTGCCCTGTTCCTGGGCGCGTTTTTTATAATACTCGGGGGGACGTCCCTGCTTTTTCTCAACGCCCGCTATTTCCCTGTCGTCTATCCCGTTGTTGCCCTTGTCATAAGCTTTATCCTTTCCGTGGCGTTCAGCTACGCGGCGGAAGGGAAAGAGCGCATCTTTATCAGGCGCACCTTCTCGCAGTATATGGACAAGACGCTTGTTGACCATGTCCTGCAAAATCCGGAGATCATCAAGCCCGGCGGCAGCAGGCTGCGGGTAACGGTATTCTTCGCCGATATCGCCGGATTTACGACCATATCGGAGCAGAACCCTCCTGAAGAAACAGCGAAGATGCTGCACGTTGTCCTCGATTCGCTCACGGAGGTCGTTATAAAAGAAAAGGGGGTTATCGACAAGTACATAGGCGACTGCGTTATGGCATTCTGGGGCGCCCCGCTCCATACCGAGAACGACGAGGTCAACGCCTGCCGGGCTGCCCTTAACTGCATTGCGGAACTCGGCAGCATCAATGAGAGGTTTCAAGGCGAAGGCATGCCCCGCATATCTATCAGGATCGGGATCCATTCAGGCGATGCCGTTGCAGGCAACCTGGGGAGCACGAGGCTCTTTGATTATACCGTTGTCGGCGATACGGTAAATACCGCCTCGAGGCTCGAATCCGTCAACAAGGTCTTCCGCACGGGCATCATTGCAAGCGAGAAGACCCTTGAAAAGACCGGCGGTCTTTTCCTTGCCAGAGAGCTTGGCCTTATTGAGGTAAAGGGTAAGAAGGAGCCTGTCCGCATCTATGAGCTGATGGCGGAGGCCGAAGGCGCCGGAGAGGGCCTGAAGGAAAAGGCGGCGCTTTTCCATGAGGCCCTGGCGCTTTACAGGCAGGAGGGGTTTGCTGGCGCAGCAGCCCTGTTTGCTGCTATCCTCGAACGCTATCCGGACGACGGGCCCGCCGCATTTTATAAAAAGCGGTGCGAGGACCTCATGGCGCATTTTCCTTTGACAAAATCGTGGGACATCCTTACAATGACTGAGAAATGAAGAGCAGAACAGCAGCGGTCATCTTGATCATTCTCCTTGCGCCTGTCCCGGTCTTTGCCGAACAGGCCTCCGTCATCACAAAAGAGAATGCCGTCCGCGAATATTGCAGATTTTTTGCGCCCGTTGTTGCGCCGGTGAGATACAAAGACATTCTTGAGATTGTTTCTCCGCAGGGCGACTGGTTCAAGGTCAGGTATAAGGAGGCAGAAGGGTGCATCCATAAGGCTGCCATAGAAAAGAGGACCGCTTCCTTTTCGGGCGCGGCGCTGCCGGGGAAGGGGACGGGCGCCGTATCGGAGAGCGAGGCGGCGCTGGCCGGAAAAGGCTTCAACCCCCAGGTTGAGGCATCGTATAGAAAAAAATATCCCGCAATGAGATACAGCCTTGTTGACAGCATAGAACATGATAAGGTTTCTGAAAAAGAGATTGCCTTTTTTATTACCAGCGGAGGGCTCAACAAGCCGTGACGAAGAGGATAACCGTTTTCGTTTTCTTGATGTTCTTTGCGCTTCACCCGGCAAGCCATGCGATCGACCTTCGCGGGATCACGAAACACCTCGATACGTTGAAATCAGTGGTGGGCGCCACAACAAAGGCCGCCCGGCCTATTTCCGACGAAGAAGAATACTATCTCGGCAGGGCTGTGGCCGCGCGCATCCTCGGAACCTACCCGCTCTCGAACGACAAAGGCCTGACGGAGTACGTCAACCTGATCGGGAAAGCGGTCTCCTTGTCCTCCGATAAACCGTTCACCTATGGAGGATACCATTTTGCAGTCCTCGAAACGGACGAAATAAACGCATTTGCCTGTCCCGGCGGCATCATCTTCGTAACGAAAGGCATGGCGGGCATGACAACAAACGAGGAAGAGCTTGCCGCTGTGCTGGCACACGAGATCGCACACATCAATAAGCGTGACGGCATAGCGGCGATAAAAAGCTCGCGATGGACAGAGGCGCTTGCCGTGATAGGAACAGAAGCTGCGCGGACGTACAGCTCATCGGATGTGGCGAAGCTTGTGGCCGTATTTGAAGGAAGCATCGATGACGTATTCAAGACCCTCGTCGTCAACGGCTACAGCAGATCGCAGGAATTTGCCGCCGACGAGTCTGCATTGCAGTATCTCCTCCGCAGCGGGTACGATCCCGAATCCCTCAATGCCTTCCTGAAGCGCCTTGCCGGCAGAGGCGGCCCTTCGGGCGGCGGCATAACGGCGACCCACCCCGAAACAGCCGACAGGATAGACAATGTTGCGGGCAAGGCCCCGTCAGGATCGGCAGATCCGCAATCGATCCAGACCCGAACCGCCAGGTTCATGGAAGTAATGAGGCCGGCACGATAAACCAGCAAATACATCCGTAAGGCGAGAGGGGATAACACCCGTGAATCGTAAGGCGTGAGTCGTTAGGCGATAGAACCTGCAAAAGGTGAAGGTGGCATAGCGTCATTATGATCGGGGCGCGGCAGCTTCATTCAATCCGGATGATCCCCCGCAGCTTGCTGTGGGGTAGTTCATTAGCTTGTTATGGGATCGCCATGTCGCTTCGTTCCTCGCGATGACAACGGAATGAAGAATCTCGCTCCTTCCGGTTTTACTCTTATGCTCTTTGCCGTAGTTTCCCCTTACGCCTTACGACTTACGGGTTCATTGCCAGCATCCAGCATCGAGTAACGAGCGACCAGTATCCAGTTGGTTCGTGGTATCTCTTGATTAAAGCCTGAAAATGCTTATACTAATGATAAGTATCCGAGAACGGAGGTACGAATGAATCAGGCAAAGACATTCTTTCTGATGGTGGTGCTGACAGTAATATTTGTCGCCATTGGAAGCATGATCGGAGGAAGCTCAGGCGCATATATAGCCTTTTCCATTGCTGTTGTCATGAATTTTGTGAGCTACTGGTTTTCCGACAGGATCGTCCTCGCCATGTACAGGGCAAAGCAGGTCTCGGAGAACGAGGCCCCCCAACTATACGCCACCATTGCATCTCTTGCCCAGAAGGCGTCCATACCGATGCCGAAGGTCTACATCATAGAGAACGACAGCCCGAACGCCTTTGCAACAGGAAGAGATCCGTCTCACGGCGTCGTCGCCGTTACGACGGGCATCATGAGAATACTGAGCAGGAACGAGCTGGAGGGCGTCCTCGCGCACGAGATATCGCACATAAAGCACAGGGACATCCTGATCCAGAGCGTTGCTGCAACGCTCGCGGGGGCAATTACGATGATCGCGAACATAGCGCGCTTTGCAGCATTCTTCGGCGGCTCACACAGTGACGACGACGAAGGCGGAGGCAACATTTTCAGCGTAATCATCTTTTCCATGATCGCTGCTTTTGCCGCTATGCTTATACAGCTTGCAATTTCGCGGTCCAGGGAGTATCTTGCCGACGACGGCGGCGCGAGGCTTTCCGGAAACCCGCTCTTTCTTTCCGGTGCATTGAAAAAGCTCCACGCCGGCGTCGCACACACCCCGATGAACGATGCGAACCCTTCAACGGCGCCGCTGTTCATCGTCAACCCCTTCAGCGCAAAAGGCATCCTGTCTCTTTTCAGCACTCATCCTCCAATAGAAGAGCGGATCAAGAGATTGGAGGATATGGCACATAGAAGATAATTCCGCAAACGCCGCACGGGAGCTGTCCGTCAGGATCATTAAGAAGGTTGAAAAAGGCGCATTTCTTGATGAGGCCATAGGCTATTTTTTTTCAAAGCACCCTTTGCCGGAATCGCAAAAAGGGTTTATATACGAGATGGCCGCGGGGGCGGTACGATGGAAGTCGTATTTTAACTGGGCTCTCTCCCTTTATACGAAAAGGCCTATCGGGAGCGACCTGCGGTACCTGTTGTGGCTCAGCCTTTATCAGATATCCTTCATGCAAAAAGCCCCGTACCACGTTGTCAACGAGGTCGTAAGCTACGTGAAAAAGGAGAAAGGGAAGGGGGCCGCAAATTTTGTCAACGCAATTTTACGGCAGTACCTGAGAGACAGAGATGCCCTCCGGGACGGCAGGACCTCGCGGCTTGTTGCAGACAACCTGTCGGTCCGGCATTCCTTCCCTGAATGGATCACGGAAAGATGGCATAAAAGGTTCGGCAGGCAAAAAACCATAGAACTTCTTACCGCCCTCAACAAAACGCCCGACTTTGCGCTCCGGGTGAACGAAAAGAAGATCTCTGTTGCGGAAGCGGCCGCGCAGCTCGAAGGGGACGGCATAGGGACAAAGAGGGGAGTTTTGTTGCCGGCCGCCCTGCACGTTGGAAAGCTGGCGCCGGTTTTGAAGCACAGGCTGTTTCAACATGGCATGGTAACGGTCCAGGACGAGGCGTCCCAGCTTGTCAGCCTGTCCATCGTCCCCCGGGCGGGGGACAGGATACTTGACGCCTGCGCGGGTTCAGGGACAAAGACCCATCATATAAAGGACATTGCGGCACATGCATTGATAGTCTCAATGGACAGGGAGGCCAAAAGGCTGGAGCTTGTCCGCAACGAAGGAAACCGAGTTCTCGGCGATGCATCACGCCCTCCTTTCAGAGAAGAATCCTTCGACGCTATACTGGTCGACGCGCCCTGTTCATCGCTTGGGATCATACGCAAGCACCCTGAGATCAAATGGCACAAAAGAGAAAAAGACATCAGCGCGCTTGGCGACTCCCAGGTGAAGCTGCTTAAAACCCTCTGGGGCGCCCTGAAAACAGGCGGCCGCATGGTGTACAGCGTCTGCTCCTTCGAGCCGGAGGAAACGACGGGCGTCATCGAAAGGCTCAGAAGGTCGGAGAAGTTTACCCTTGAAAATCCCTTGCCGTTTCTGTTTAATAAGGAATACTTTTTATCGCTTCCGCACGAGACAGGCATGGACGGGTTCTTTATCGCTAAACTGAGAAAATTATGAAGTGGCTTAAAAACTTACTCTACTTTTTTGTCCCTATATCGGCATTTATTTTGTCCATGTATTTTACCATAGACATAGTTCTCAAGGGGCAGGAGACTACCGTGTGCCCCGACGTGAGAGGGAAAAAGGTCGAGGTGGCAAAAGAGATGGCCAGGAACAAAGGGCTTAGCCTGATCATCCTCCGTTATGAAAGAAGAAACGACGTCCCGTACAACCATATTACCGTACAAAAACCGGATGCAAACATTGCCATCAGGAAGGGCAGGATACTCTACGTCATCGTCTCAGAGGGCCCCCAGCTCGTTGAAGTGCCGGCCCTTACGGGCCAACCGTTGGAGAAGGCCGCCGAGATACTTGGCGAAAAGCTTATCACTATCAGGAAAACCATATATATACCGCATGAAAAGACAGGAAGGGTAGTCGCCCAGGTGCCAAAGGGGGGCAGCACCATTCTCGAACAGGGCGGGGTAACCCTCGTCGTGGGAAGCGAACAAAGGCCTTTCTATATGCTGCCTGTAATAACGGATGCCAACATAGACGCACTGCTGGATGAAATGGAAATGAAAAGGATCAGATACACAATACAATATGGAAGCAATGGACATGCACCCGGAAGGACGGACATCAAAACATCGATACCGCCAAAGACTATCTTCAACAACGACAATGAATTGATCATCAAAATAAATACCGGAGGGCAAATATGAGAAGAGTCTTCATAGCTCCTTCTATTTTGTCATGTAATTTTCTTACGCTTGAGAAGGAGATAAAGGATGTGGAAAGGGCCGGCGCAGACTTGATACATATCGACGTCATGGACGGCCATTTTGTTCCCAATATCACCATCGGCCCCATGATCGTTGAAGCGGTAAAAAGGGTCGCCACAAAGCCGCTTGACGTTCACCTCATGATCGAAAGCCCGGCAAGGTACGCGGAAGACTTTATTTCTGCAGGCGCTGACATCGTGACGGTGCACGTTGAAGCAGACTACCATCTCTTCAGGACGGTCGATGTTATAAAATCGATGGGGAAAAAGGCGGGCGTCTCCCTGAACCCGTCAACCCCGCTTTCAAAGCTTGACCACATTATCAGCGAGGTGGACATGGTGCTGATCATGAGCGTCAACCCGGGTTTTGGCGGGCAGCGATATATCGCTGCCATGGATGAGAAGATAAAAAAGACAAGGCAGATGATAGAGGAATCAGGACGGTCAATAGACCTTGAGGTCGATGGCGGCATAAAAACAGAGAACGCAAAAAGGGCAGTCGATGCGGGCGCGAACATCCTTGTCCTGGGCACCGGCATCTTCCACACAAAGGATTATCAAAAGACAATAGAGGAAGTGAGGAAGAGGGTGGGAAGATAAGAAGGTGAGAGGAGCAGAAGGTGAGAGGGTGAGATGATGGCTGTCTGCTGATAGCTGTCAGCGGGTTTTGATATCATGTTATTGCAGAAACAAAAGACATACAAGAACGTTTACGACGAGGCGTGCGAGAGGCTGCTCGGATCCAATATCGAACAACAGCTCGGGAATGCGGCCCTGCAATACGAAGCGGGGGGCGGCGCATTTACGGTCGCCATACCCTTCTTTGATGAGGCGATATCCCTCGATTTGCCGAAGCTTGTTTTCAAAAGCGCACAAGGGAACAATATAACACTCGTAACAAAGATCATCATTTTGCATTATATCAATACTGCGAATGGCCGCCTTCCTGGAGGCGGCATCGTGGCATACGAGGACATACCCGGCTGCAGGCATTACCGGCCTGTTTTCGAAAAAAGGGTCGCAAAGCCTTTGCAGTCTGCATTCGCCCGTGACAGATACGCGTTTCTTGAGGCGGGCATGGCCATGGGCGGAAAGAAGGAGGAATACGGAGACGTGTCGATAACCCTCTGCGCCCTCCCGAGAGTGCCCATAACCTTTATCCTCTGGGAAGGCGACGAAGAATTCGCTCCTCTTGTCAGGGTCCTCTTCGATCCTTCGATCACCGGCTATCTTCCGCTCGAAGACATTGTGGTTATATCAAAGCTTGCCGCAGCGAGGATCCTGAAGACAGCAAGGAAGCAGCATATAGAGGAATAAAACTACAGCTCATAGCTCTTGGCCCATAGCTGATAGTAAATCCCAAGCACTAAGCACCAAACCCTAAACAATACCAAAATTCAAATATCAAATGTTCGAAACGAAAGTCATTAAATCTGCTTCTATATTTGAACATTGGAACATTCGAATTTGTTTAGGGTTTAGATATTAGGATTTAGGATTTTGTTTTTTGCTATGAGCTATCAGCTATGAGCTAAGAACTATTTTCCCTTTCGGTTCTGACAGGAACTTCCCTATGATCCAATAATCAACGGTCAGGCTTTTCGCGTTCTTCTCAAATAACGGCAGATCTTCCTCCGCCACCGCGAAAAGCAGGCCGCCCGATGTCTGGGGGTCAAAGATAATATCGTAGAAAAAGTCCTGTGCGGCGCTTACGACATGCGTTTTGTAGAAATCCCTGTTGCTGTAAAGGCCACCGGGCGCAAAGCCGGATTTTACGAGCTCCACCGCCTCTTCGAAATAGGGGACCCGGTCCTTGAATATCTCAACGCCGATAGATTCCCCGATCATCTCCTTAAGGTGGCCTGCGAGCCCGAAGCCAGTTACATCCGTACCTGCGTGGGTTTTCACGGAGAGCATTGCCTCCGAGGCCTTTCTGTTGAGCTGCGCCATTATCTCAACCAATTTTTTGATAGAGCCTTCACTGAGGATCTTCCCTTTGATCCCTGTGTTTAAAATGCCTGTGCCAAGCGGTTTTGTCAGGATCAGGGCATCGCCGGGGAGCGCCCCTTGATTCAGGATGATCCTGCCGGGGTGGACAACGCCGGTCACTGAAAGGCCATACTTGATCTCTTCGTCGTCAACGCTGTGTCCTCCCAGAAGGCTCACGCCCGCCTCGCGTATCTTGTCTATACCTCCCCTGATGATCTCCTTGAGAACGGCCATATCAAATTTCTTCAGGGAAAAACATACCATGTTCAATGCCGTCTTCGGCACAGCGCCCATGGCATATATATCGCTCAGGGCGTTCGCCGCGGCGATCTGCCCGAACCAGTAAGGGTCGTCAACAATGGGTGTAAAAAAATCTATGGTCTGGACAAGGGCGATCTCGTCGGTGATCTTGTAGACGCCGGCGTCCTCGAAGCCCTCTATTCCGACTATCACGTTTTTGTCCCCCGGGATCTCTATTCCGCAAAGGATGTTAGCAAGGTCGCCCGGACCTATCTTTGACGCTCACCCTGCCCCGCGGACATATTTTGTTAATTCTATATCCATATTTTCTCCCGTTGCAGCGAACTATTCCTCACCTTTCAACAAAGCCTTTCTGGCGGGCCTGGGATTTCCGTTGCCCCTGTCCTCACAGAACTGTATCTTGTACTTGCGGTCATCGACCTTCTCTATGCCTGCATAATAGCAGCAGCTCCCGCTTTTGAAATTATTGTCGAAGACCCGCAATTTCCCGTCCTGAAAATCTATCCGTACGTAGCAAAAACCGCCGGGGAGCTCAGACCTCCGTTCTTCCACAACGATGCCGAGACCCCACCGCTTATAATACTTGTGGTATACCCTGTCGCCTACCTGCAAATAAAGCGAGTAGTCCTTTACCATAGTGTATTTATAGCATACCTCCGGGCCATCTCACAACCAAAAGAGCCTGCTGCACATAAAAAAACGGGGGCATAAAGGCCCCCGTTTTTTTATATAACAATACCTTAATCTACTGGTGGTCAGCCCACTTTCCGTATTTTTCTCTCAGCATCCTGTGAAGTATTTTGCCGGCGCCGCTTCTTGGCATCTCCTCATCTTTAATGAAGATGATATTCTTCGGTACCTTGAAGCCGGCTATTTTGCCCTTGCAGAAAGTGGTGATTTCTTCAGGTGTTGCGGTCTGCCCTTCATGGAGAACGACAACGGCGGTAACCTGTTCGCCCCATTTCTCATGCGGCACGCCGATAACCGCAACGTCTTTGACCTTCGGATTTCCCCCAACACAATTTTCGACCTCTGAAGGGAAGATGTTCTCGCCGCCTGAAATGATCATGTTGGCCTTCCTGTCAACGAGGTAGATGTAGCCCTCTTCGTCTCTGTAGCCCATATCGCCCGCGCTGAAGTATTCACCCTTCATGGCTGCCTTGGTTTTTTCAGGATCCTTCCAGTATTCCTCGAAGAGCATCGGGCTTCTTGAGTAAAGCTCACCGACTTCGTTCGGTTTCGTCACGAGGTTGCCTTCTTCATCATAAAATCTGATCAGGTCTGTACCGACAACCTCACGGCCGCAGGAGCCAAGTTTTGTTAGCTGTTCGTTGGGCTTAAGAACGGTAACGATACCCGCCTCTGTTGAGCCGTAGGCTTCATTGAGCTCTGAATTCGGAAACATTTTCAATACGCCGAGCTTCGTATCCCTTCTTGCCGGCGCGGAGGAAATGAGGAGTTTCTTAACAGTGCTCAGATCGTATTTTTTCTTTACATCATCCGGCAGAGCAAGCATCATGATGTAATGGGTTGGCACGAGGGATGTAAAGGTGACTTTGTGGTCAGAGAAGGTTTTCAAAAGGTTCTCGGGATTAAAACTTATCATGTTGTATGCCATAACGGTGCCGCCCACCCAGGTTGCCACGAAGGAATAGAAAAGTGAGTTGACGTGGCAGCACGGCATGACAAGAAGATTGCAATCGTCAAAGTTAAACTGGTGGTCAAAGATCATGATGAAATACTGGGCAAACAAGGATGCGTGCGTCTTCACAACCCCTTTCGGTTTTCCCGTTGTTCCGCCCGTATACATGATGACCCACGGATCGTCAGCGTCAACTGCCGTTGCCGGCTCTTCAGGGCTCGCCTTTGCGAGGGCATCTTCGTAGGAGATAAAACCATCGTAGTGCGGGTTGTCAAAGGCAAAAGAAACGTATTTTGCCACGGTAGGCAGGTTTTTCTTCATCTGATCCACCTGCTTTATCCATGGGAATTCCTTGCCGTCAGCGGGATCAGATCCACCCTGAACGATGAAAACCTTGCATTCGCTGTGATTGATGTTGTATTCCATTTCCACAGGTGCAAGCCTGAACATAAGGGGCACACATATAAATCCGCCCTTTGCTGCTGCTGCATAGATCTCAAGCCATTCCACGCAGTTGTAAGCAAGGACTGCAAACCTGTCGCCCTTTTTCATGCCCATGTCCGCAAGGGCGTTCGCAAGCCTGCAGGCTCTCTCGTCCCATTGTTTGAATGTGTAAGCCTTGTACAAGTCCTTAATGCCGATCTTGTCCGGCCATTTAAAGGCGTTTACCCTCAAAACATCTTTTGCTGTCATCCAGTGACCGTTCTTCATAATGCATCCTCCTCCAATTTTTAGTGATAAATCGTTTTTTACTCCACAAGCTCCAGGAGATGGTAAACCTTCTGGGGCATCTTGTTCTGCAGGACGTTATCGGTGAGGTTTACCATACAACCCGGACAGGCTGTTACAACGATGTCCGCCCCCGTCGACTTGATACCGTCCATCTTTTTCCCTGCTATCTTCTTTGTAATGTCATAATGGTAGACGCTGAAGGAACCGCCCATGCCGCAGCAGAGGTCCGCGTTGGGCATCTCCACGTATTTCAGCCCTTTCAGCCCCTTGAGGATCGCCCGCGGCTGGTCCTTTATGTTCTGGTACCGTACAAGGTGGCACGGGTCATGCCACGTTGCGGTCTTGCCTTCGAATTCCTTTTTCAATGTAAGCTCTTCGGGCTTGACCTTCATGATATCGATAATAAATTCCATGGAGTCTTTGACCTTCTTCTCAAACTCTTCAAAGCGCTTCTTCTGGTCTTCCGTGTCGGGGAGATATTTCTGGTAATCTTTCAGCGTTGAGCTGCATGTGCCGCAGGCGGTCACGATGTAGTCAACATCCTTGAAGGCCGCGATGTTCTTTTCTGCCTGCAGCCTCCCTGTTTCGAAGTCGCCGCTGAAATACATCGCAGCTCCGCAGCAGCTCTGGCTCTCGGGAACAACGACCTCTATCCCTCTCTTTGTGAGGAAGTCGATAAACTTAAGCCCCAGTTCAGGGTACATAAAATCGGTTGCGCAGCCCATGAAATAGCCGACCTTCATCTTGGGCTTTTCACCGTTTTGCGGCTTATACACCGGCTTTACTATTTCGCGTAAGAATTTATCTGCAAGGGCCGGGATATTCCTCCCCTGCCCGAGGGCCTTCAGAAAATCAGGGAGGTGCCTGATATTCCCTTCAGTCTTCGGCAGGAGCCACTGAAACGCCTTCGCAAGCTTAACGTAATTTCCGAATGCCTTGCGGTCTGACATAACCTTCCTGAAGGCAAAATTCTTGATAGCGCCGAGGCCTTTCTCGTTGACCATCTGCGCCCTTGCCCCGACGACGACCCTGTCGATCTGCGTCTTTGCAGGGCACATCGCGACACACCGCTTGCAGAGAAGGCATAAGCCGATGATATCGCCCATCTCTTTGGTGAATTCCTGGTTTCCTTTGAGGATCTCTTTAACGAGGTAGTTCTTCCCCCGCGCGACAGATGTTTCAGTCCTCTCTTCCTGATAAACAGGGCAAAAAAAGCTGCAGAAACCGCACTTCATGCACTGATCAGCATACTGTTCTATTTTTTTAAGCTCTTTTAGGTCTTTCAAGCTCAACCCCCTTATCCACTATTCCCAGATCTTGCCCGGGTTCATGATGTTATTTGGATCAAAGAGCGCCTTCACCTTCTTCATCATCTCGATAACGGCAGGCTCCAGTTGCCTCTTCAGAAACTTCTGCTTTTCAAGACCTATCCCGTGTTCACCTGAGAGCACACCGCCGAGCTCAACCGCGCCCTCGATAATCTCATCCATCGCCTTTACCGACCTGTCGTAATGGTCTTTGTTGCTGATATCGGTCAGGATTGCCGGGTGCAGGTTTCCGTCGCCCGCGTGGCCAAGAACGACGATCTCAACGTTGTATTTCTTCGCCAGCTCCTTGCATTTGTTTATCAGCGCGGGGATTTGTCCTCTCGGCACGGTCACATCTTCTGCAAAGACCGTTTTTGCCTTGCCGAAGACCGCAGCAAAGCCTGCCTTTCTCCCCATCCAGTACTTGTCTGCCTCGGCCTGGTCCTTCGCGACCCTCGCATCGACAGCGCCATATTTTTTCACGATCTCAACGATCTTTTCCGTTTCTTTCTCTACGCCTTCAGGAATTCCGTCGACCTCAAAAAGGAGCACTGCGTCCGCGTCCTTGGGAAGCCCCATGGGCATCATCTCCTCTATCCTGTTGATCACCCAGTTATCGAGAAGCTCTATCTTGTCAGGTATTACGCCGTTTTCGAGGACCCTGAAAACGCTTTCTCCTGCAACGGCGACATCTGCGTATACTACCATGATCGTCTTCTTCGCCGGGGGGATCGGGTTCAGCTTCAGTTCTGCTTTTGTTACCACGCCGAGCGTGCCTTCAGAGCTGATAAAGATATGAAGCAGGTCATAGCCTACAACATTCTTCAGTGTCCTGCCGCCGAGATGGATAATCTCGCCGTTGGGAAGAACTACCTCAACACCGAGTATGTACTGTTTGGTAACGCCGTACTTTACGCAGGCAGGGCCGCCGGCATTTTCTGCGATGATCCCGCCCAGCGTAGCGCCGAGGAAGCTCTGCGGATCCGGCGGAAAGAAGAGCCCGTCTTTCATGAGCCTTATTGTCAGATCCTGGAGGACAACGCCAGGCTCCACTGTTGCGGTAAGGTTCTCTTTGTCAACCTTCAGTATCTTGTTCATCTTTGTGGTACAAAGGACGATCCCGCCCATGATCGGTATGGAACCGCCGCTTACGTTTGTACCGCCGCCTCTTGGCGTAACGGGAATCTTCTCAGCATTGGCGAGCTTCATAATATCGGAGACTTGCTGCGTGCTTGTCGGAAAAACAACGATATCCGGCTCGTGAACCCAGCTTGTCGTACCATCGTAGGAATACGCCTTCAACGCCTCCGGGGACGTAAGGGCATTTTCCTTACCAACGATTTTTTGGAGTTCTGCTACTATCGATTCTTTTAGCATCACTACCCCCTCTAATTTTAAACGGATTTTTTATTGTTACATGTTTCACATTTATATCTTTTTCTCTATAATTTTGTCAAGAAAATGTGAACAATTCTAAACTGTTTTTGTTCTCTATTGTGAACGTTTTTATCATGCCATAATCCTGTTGAACATGGCCGGCCGGCATGATAATTTGTTCAATGTTCTATGTTCGAAGTTCAACGTTACGGTAAAACAGACAGGATGAACCGAACAAACCAGATAGACCGTGTTCCTTGATGAACATTATGAGCAATGTCGTGTCCGTCGTTGAAACGATAGTGCCAATATTCCTGATCATTGCTTTTGGATACATGATCCAGAGGAAGGGTTTTCTGAAGGAACATTTCATTCAGGAGATGAACAGGTTCATATTTCTCTTTCCTCTCCCTGTTCTGATCTTCAGCGGGATCGTCAGATCGAATCCCGGGGATGTGGAGTTTGCCCATATCCTCTCGGTGCTGCTCCCGACGGTCATAATACTGTGCGTAGCACTTGTGGCCGGGCTTGTGATCGGCTTAAAACAGGGCAGGCTCGGAAGCTTTGTCCAGACCACCTTTCATGGAAATGTTTCCTACATCGGCTTGGCCGTTCTCTTCTATATGCTCGGCGAGGAAGGGCTGAAAAGGGGCAGCATCCTCATCGGCTTCCTGATCCTTCTCAACAACATACTTGCGATAGCAGTGCTCTCCTGGACGCAACATCAGCAAAAAAATATCCTGAAATTGTTTCTGCCGATCATTAAGACGCCTGTTATTATTGCCACGTTCTGCGGCATTGCTGTCCTTTACCTCAAGATATCCATCCCGGGCGTGCTCCTGAAAAGCATGGGCATCCTGGCAAATATTGCCCTCCCCATGGCGCTTATCATCATCGGCGCGTCAATCACTGTGGGGACGATCAAAAAATCCTTTGCGCTTTCAGGCGTTATCTCATTCCTCAAGCTCGTTGCGCTTCCGGCATCCTCCCTTGTGCTCTGTAAGCTTTTAGGCGTCCCCCTCAAAGAGGTGCTTCCCGGCGTCATACTTCTTGCGACGCCGACAGCCACAACATCCTATATCCTGGCGCGCGAGATCGGCGGCAACGCCGATATTGCTTCGGGGGCAGTTACCCTGTCCACCCTCGCATCGCCCCTTACGTTCATCTTCTGGGCGTCAATTCTGCAGTAATTATAGTAATTATTACGCTGAAATCGATTTGAGCCTCTCCAGCAATGGTTCAATGCCGTACTGCTCTATCTCAAAGCTCTCGACAATGATCTTCCCGTCGTAGCCAAGGTCCTTGAGGCCGCCGACGAGCCTTTTCATATCCATGTCGCCTTCGAGGAACTGGTGGTCATCCTTCTCTCCTGTATTGTTGTGGAGATGGACGTGAAAGATGTTTTTTATGCCGATGGTGCGCACATCGGCTAAAATTTCGCCTTCAGGGTCCTTCGAGCCGTTTGTGCGCTTTGTGATGTAGGCATGGCCGAGGTCAAGGGTCATCCCTATGCCCGGCGCGGATTGCTGCAATTCAGGAAACTCGCCAGGGTCGTAGAAAAAGAAATAGGGCATGTGGATATTTTCAAGGGCGATCCTCACCCCCTGTTGGCGTGCATAGCCGGTTATCTCCCGCAGATCTTCGATAAATTTTATCCTCAGCCGGTCCTCGATCTTTTTCACCCTCTTTGTCAAAAAAGAATAGCCGGGGTGGACAACAAGAGGGTCGCAGCCGATCTTTGCTGCCAGGACAACGGCCTTCTTGTGCCGCTCTTTCGATATGGCCCTTATCTCTTCAATGTAGCTCCCAAGGTTGATCTCGAAGAAAGGGCCGTGCATGGAGAACGTTACGCCATTTTCCCGGAGCCCCTTGGCCTGCGCGATAAAAGGTTCGTCCATGGACAGGACATGGGGCAGCTCATAGGACAGCTCGATCGTCCCGGCCCCTTTCTGAGCGAGCTCGCCGACGATCTGCCCGATGGGCTTGTGCATGCAGAAATATGTAGAAAAGCCGAATTGCATCGATATATAGCCTTCAGCGATCAGCAGTCAGCCTTTCAAAAAATCTGTAAGCTGACCGCTGTAAGCTGATAGCTAATCTATTTCACCGCTTTCTTGATCTGGTCGACGATCTCTTCGCTGCTTAATGAGCTGATGGTCGTTGCAAGGCCTTCTTTCTTGTAAAAATCGATGAGGGGTGCGGTCTTTTCATTATATGTTTCAAGGCGTTTCGTAATTGCCTCTACCGTCTCGTCGGCACGCTGGACAGCGGGGGCCCCGCATTTCACGCAGGTCCCGTCCGGTTTCGGCGGTTTGCTCTTGATATTATATATCTCCTGGCAATCCGGGTTAGAGCAGGTCCTCCTGGTCGTCAGCCTGTCCAGTATGACATCTTTGGGGACATCAAGGTTTATAACCCTGTCGAGCTTCAGGTTGATCTTCACCAGCAGTTTTTTCAGCGCCTCTGCCTGAGGGATCGTTCTCGGAAAACCGTCAAGAAGGAATCCCTTCGCGCAATCCGGCTCCTGCAGCCTTGCCTCCATGATATCCATGATGAGGTCGTCGGGGACAAGCTCGCCGCGCTCCATAAAACCTTGAGCCTTTTTGCCAAGCTCGCTTCCCGCCTTAACGGCGTTTCTCAGAATATCTCCTGTCGATATCTGCACCGAACCGTCATAATCCGTCAGCATCTTTGCCACTGTGCCCTTCCCGGCACCGGGGGCTCCCAACAATACGATTCTCATCTCACATCCTCCTTATGACAAATTGTTATGAAAAGATTTATTACCTTTTTTCCTGTTTCTCTTTCTTTTTTTCTTTCAAAGATTTCTTTGGGGCTTTTTTGGTTTCTCTTTTTTGTTTATTTTTTTCTGCCATAACACCCTCCTGTAAAATCAGCTCACTGCTCATGGTCCATGGCTCACAGCAAACTCGATACTCGATGATCGATATTCGACGCTGACGACTTCTTCGGCTATGAGCTAAAAGCTAATAAGTGAGTCTACCAAAAAAAGTGAAAAAAATCACGATAAAACCAACGGGAACAACAAGCACGAATTTCGCGTGGCCCCTCTTGTTTCTCGCTCCTTTTCCCCTCACGCCTTACGACTTGCGCCTTACGAAGGTTTTGCTATGCACTACCAGTTCCTTGACTTCCACGCTCCCATGCAGGATAATGTTACGCCAATGAGACGATATACCATCCACAGGGACGTCGCGCCTTCCACGCCACGCATCGACTATGAAAGGGAGCTCAACGAAGAGCAGCTTAAAGTTGTAATGGACGAGGGCGGCCCCATACTCGTCATTGCAGGGGCAGGGAGCGGAAAGACGCGGGTTGTAACATACAGGGTTGCGAGGCTTCTTGAAAAGGGCGCATCCCCAAACGGAATACTCCTCCTTACCTTTACAAACAAGGCTGCCCGGGAAATGCTCCACAGGGTAGAGCACCTGCTGAAGATCGACACCCGGTACATCTGGGGGGGCACATTCCACCACATCGGGAACATGATCCTGCGGCAAAACTGCGAACTGGCAGGCTTTAAAAAGAACTTCACCATACTTGACAACGAGGACGCAAAGGACCTCGTCGAGGTCGTCCTTAAAGAATCAAAGATAGACACAAAGGCGCGGATGTTCCCGAAGGGCGGGGTGCTGAAAGAGATATTCAGCTACTGCGTCAACACGATGAGCAGCATCGAGGAGTCTATCGGGGAAAAGACCCCTTATTTCTGCGACATCGTCGATGAGATCTCGCAGGTTTACCGGCTCTACACGGAGAAGAAAAGGCTCACCAACGCGATGGATTTCGATGACCTCCTCTATTACTGGCACAGGGTGCTTGCCGAGAGCGAGCACCTTCGAAGGCTCTACGCCGGCACGTTTACTCACATCCTCGTCGATGAATACCAGGACACGAACAGGATACAGTCTGAGATCGTGGACTTCATGGGCCTCATCAACCGCAACGTCATGGTCGTAGGCGATGACGCTCAGAGCATCTATTCATTCAGGGGCGCGAATTTTCAGAACATATTCGAGTTCCCGAAAAAGTATGAAGAGGCAAAGATCTTCAAGCTCGAGACAAATTACAGGAGCACCCCGGAGATACTGGGGCTTGCAAACAACTCCATATCGCACAACAGGCAGCAGTTCTTCAAGGTCCTCCGGAGCATCAAAAAAAGCGGTGTCATACCTGTCGTAGCGCCTTCCAGGGACGTGATCCAGCAGGCCGAATTCGTTGTCCAGCGCATACTCGAGCTGCGGGACGAAGGGATGCCGCTCGACCATATAGCCGTCCTTTACAGGGCCCATTACCACTGCATGGAACTGCAGATGGAGCTCACGCGAAGGGACATTTCCTTTGAGATAAGAAGCGGCCTTCGCTTCTTCGAACAGGCCCACATCAAGGACGTTGTCTCATTCTTGCGCGTCATGGTGAACCCCGACGACGAGGTCTCGTGGCTGAGGATGCTCAGGATATTTCCAAAGATAGGCAGGAAGACGGCGGAAAGGATATACGCCTATATGAAGGCCTCCGGAAACCCCTTTGACCTTTTGGTCTCGAAAAAGATAGCCGGCCAGTTCAAGAACATCCAGAAAGACACCCTCGAGACATGGTCAAGGCTGTTCAGGGAGCTCACGGAACTTTACGAACAGGAGGCCCTCTCAGATATGATCACCGCCGTCCTCAAGCACGGCTACACGGAATACCTGAAATTCAATTACCCCAATTATGAATCGAGGCTCGAAGACCTGGGGCAGCTGATCAATTTCTCCACAAAATACCAGTCGCTGGAAAATTTTTTGAGTGAGCTTTCCCTGATGAGCGGCATAAGCGGAGAAGAGATCATTGCTGCGGACAGGGACGAAGAGCGGGTCATCCTGAGCACGATCCATCAGGCAAAGGGGCTTGAGTGGAAGGTGGTGTTCATAATATGGTGCGCCGAGGGGAGGTTCCCCAACCCCAAAGCCATTGAAGACGGCGGGCTGGAAGAAGAGAGGAGGCTGTTCTATGTGGCTGCCACGAGGGCCATGGACGAGCTTTACCTCTGCTATCCCATGCTTGTTTTTGACAGGCAGGTAGGGCATGTGATCCTGAAGCCGTCGCGGTTCATTTCGGAATTAAGCGGCAGCCACTACGACGAATGGCAGATAACGGAATACTGAGAAAAGACGGAAGGACGAGGGACGACCGCTCTCCCGCTAAAACAGGATCGCTGGGACGAAAGACGATAAAATCATTGTCTGCAGAAAGTATCTGCCTTCTTTTCCATGCTGTTTAGCATTGCGAAGATGTGCTCATAATGTTCGTTCAAAGCATTATATTGTTCTTTATTCATATAGTTACTTGCCAAAGCAAATTCCAGCCATGTCTGGGTTTCTGCCGCTTCCTGTGCGGCATCGAGTAATTTGTTTATGAAAACAGCCTTATATCTTCGTTTTCGCCACCCCTCAGCAAGATTCGCACATACTGATCGTGATGATCTGCGGACCTGATCAGTAAGCGAATATCTTTCTTCTTTTGGAAAAGTCTTTGAGATTTCGAAAATTGCCATTGAAGTCTCAAAGGCAATTTTATATACCTCCAGGTCGTTTACACTTTGAAGAAGCTTTTTCTTCCCGTCATTAGACATTTATACCTGGCCATTTGTTCTTTATCTCTATTATTCGTCCTTCGTCCCAGCGAAGCGGTCGTCCCTCGTCTTTCTGCGCTTAGTTAATAAATACCTTCTTATACTTGGCCATGTCCTCAAGGGCCCTGCCGCAGCCCATGGTAACCGAGGTAAGGGGGTCATCGGCGATGGTGACCACAACCCCTGTTTCGTTTTCTATCCTCTGGGCAAGCCCCTTCAGGAGCGCCCCTCCGCCCGTTAGAACGATCCCTGATTCATTAAGGTCGGAGATAAACTCAGCCGGCAGTTTCTCCAGCGCCCTTCTGACGGCATCGATGATCGCCGCCACAGGCTCCTCGATCGCCTCCCTCACGTCTTCTTTCTGGATCTTGACCGTTTTCGGTATGCTGGTGAGAAGGTCTTTCCCGACAACGTTTATAGAGTCGCTCAACGAATCGATGGGGAATGCCGACGCCCCTTCGATCTTTATCTTTTCTGCAGCGATCACCCCCACGGCAAGCTGAAGCTTTTTCTGAAGATACCTGACGATCGCTTCATCGAGCTCATCCCCGGCAACCCTTAACGATTCGCTGTACGCAATGGCCGAGAGGCTGATAATGGCAACCTCCGTGGTGCCTCCGCCGATATCTATGATCATATTCCCCTTCGGAAGCTCAATGGGCATCCCGGCCCCTATGGCTGCAGCCATTGGTTCTTCGATAAGATAGACATCCCTTATGCCGACCTGAAAACAGGCGTCTATGACCGCTTTCTTTTCAACCTGCGTAATCCCCGAGGGGACCCCCACGACCATCTTTGGCCTCGATATCTTCCGCTCGGTGCTGGCGGCCTTCAAAAAGTATTTGATCATCGCCTTGGCAACCTCGAAATCGGCAATGACGCCGTCTTTTAAAGGCCTTATCGCGCTGATGTTGGGAGGCGTCCTTCCGATATATTCCTTTGCCTCTTTGCCCACCGCGATGACCTTGCCGGAGTTGTTGTCAATGGCGACGACCGAAGGTTGGTTCAGGATGATGCCCTCTCCTTTCATGTATATGAGGGTGTTCGCTGTACCAAGGTCCATAGCAAGATGGGTATGCAGCATTCCAAATAATTTTCTTAAAAAACTCATTACCACCCTCCTTTATTTATTCAATAATCTTTCTATGCTTCCCGTCCTTTGCTTTCTCAAGAAGTTCCCAGAGGTCTTTGCTGTCTTCGGGGAACATGCACATGTTGCATTCAATGAGGTCGCCTCTGTCAAAGGCCCGCTCCTCCGACAGGATCTTGTGGCCGGTATACTGGATAAGTTTTATCATATTTCGCACCTCAACCATATCACTTCCTTTCACCGCGATATAGAAGCGGCCTCCGCCCTTCCGCGAGATGTAGGCCTGCGGCCCTGCAGAATACTGGATGACCTGAAATATCCGCTGCAGAAGATTATGGGTAAACTCATGCCCCATCCTTTTGTTATATGTTTTCACGTGGAGGACCTTTACGGACAGCAGCGAAAATTTTTCATTCTTTTTTATCATCTTATCGATAATGCCAAGGAACGACGAGAACTGTATGGCCCCCGTTACCGGTTCAAAATCCTTTAACCTGTTGATATGCTCCTTCATCCATCGCGATGAGTAATAGAGCGACAAGAACGTTGAAACATTTCTCAGGACGCTGATAAACTGTTCTTTCAGCTTCACGTCGATAAGCGAGACAAACCCCAGGACGCCGAGGATCGCGTCGTCTGTCGCAAGAGGGAAACCGAAGAACTGCCGTGCCTTGATCGGTTCGTTGGAAAAAAAGAGGGGTTTTTCCCTCAGGTAGCCGCTGTTGTAAGGAAGCAGGAGCTCCCGCCCTCCCTCCATTACCATCGATGCGATGCTGGCGCCCGGCTGGCAGTCCCTTTTCAGCTCATCGGGGCGGTCCACCCCGTATACATCCGTGATAGACAGCCTCCCGTTCTTTTCTACTCCGACGAAACAAAAATCTCCGCCGGAGATGCTTAAAACCTCCTTCAGGATCTCGTCGACGGCGATCTTCCCGAGGTTGAGCCCGTTAAAGAGGCCCATGATGCGCTTCTCTGCATAGAAATCTTCAACGGCCTCTTCAACCTCACGCTCCCTGCTGGCCCTTTCGATCTCTTCGCGGATAACAGAGACAAAAAAACCGAGGATCTTTTTTTCCCTGTCTGTAAAAACATATTTCTTCTTGCTGTCCACAATGACGACAGCTTCGGCATCCACAGGGAATCCCATGAAGGACTTGATCCCTTCAGAGGCGCCATAGTAGCCGAGCGCATCCTCGTCCTTGTCAAAATTCGGTATTATCAGCGGCTCATTGTGTTTTATGACCCAGCCGGGGAGCGTTCCCTCTATGGGGATGCGCCTGTCCTTGTCAAAGCTTTTTGCAAAGGTGACCGATGAGATGCAGTTCAGGTGCTCGTTGCCCTTCACGTAGAGGGCAACAGTAAAGGCCTCGTAGACATTGAAAAGGAGCTGGGAAATACCGTCTATCATGCTCATGGAATTATGTCATTCCCCCTGCCTGAAGTCAATCGCATATCAGCCATACTGGTCGAACTCCACGGAACGCCCCGTCCCGAACTTGTCGAGAAGCCGGCAGAAGCTGCATTTATCGCTGAACGTAGGATAGCCGCATTGCTGGCAGTAGCGGCCTTCCCTGCCGTCTTCCTTTTCGTCACCTTTTTCCTTTACCACGTTGAGGTAGCCTTTCACAAACATTATTTTCGTGCCCGGCGACGACTCCTCGATGCGGTTCAGGATGCCTTTGTAGGCGAGGGTCTTCGCGTCTTTGGAGAAGGGGCATTCCTCGTAGATGTAATCGATGCCCTTCATGATCGCATAGGCCGCGATCTCCCTCTCGGAACATAAAAAGAAGGGCTTTATCTTTTTCGCGAGATGATCTTCTTTGGCTTCGAGGACGACGTTTTTCTTCCAGAGATACTCCTTCTTCCAGTAGAGGACGTTCCCGAAAAGGGCCGATGCCTCGTCGTCGAGATTATGGCCCGTGGCAAGGACCGTGCGGCCTTTCTCAATGCATATCCTGTTCATGATGTACCGCTTTATCGTCCCGCAGGCAGAGCACGTAGGCCTCCTGATAACCTTTGCGACGCCGTCTATCCCCTTCTGCAATGCATTGCGGACATGGAAGATGTAGGCCTTTCGCTGCAGCATATCCGCCATCTGCATGATCTTCTCAAGGGACCGCTCGGAATAGCCCTCTATGCCGAGGTCGACGTAGATCCCGTCTGCGGCATACCCGAGCCTGTTCATCATGTACCACAGGGAGAGGCTGTCTTTGCCGCCGGAGACCGCCACGACCGGCTTATCGGCTTCATCAATGAGGCGGTATTTTTTTATGGTGGTGGAGACCCTCTTCTCTAAGAAGGCAATGAAGTCCTCTTCGCAGAGGGCGGTCTTATATGACCGGAGGTTGATGCTTGCCGGTTTTCCGCAGACCCTGCATTTCATCCGCCCGATACGACCCTTATCAGTTTTACCTCATCATCCCGATCTATCTTATGGTCCTCGGTAACAAGCTTTCTGTTGACCACGACGAGGTGCGTTTCCCTGCTGAGCGAAAGCTGTTCCAGCAGCTTCGAGGCCAGCATCGGCCTCTCGAATTCGTAAGTGTTCCCTTCGCACTCGACCTTCATGGCTAATTCATAGCATATGAGGAATGTGTTGTAAAGATTTGTAAAAACCCTCCGGCTATAAGCCCACAGCTCATGGCAGGACACCCGTAAGTCGTGGGCGTAAGCCGTAAGGGGATGAACCCCGTAAAATGTGAGAGGAAGAGCCCGATGCCGGTGCACTTATATTGATTTTCCCAAAATCGTGTTTATATTAAATACAGCTATCAGCAGTCAGCTTCCAGCAGTCAGCAGCAAGCAAGACTATGTAGAACAGTTTGTTTTCATCCTGATGGCTGATCGCTGTGAGCTGAAAGCTTAAATCTACAGAGGTGACCATATGAACTGGGAAAAATTGACCATAAAGGCCCAGGAGGCCGTAGCAGAGGCGCAGAAGAAGGCGGAGTCGATGGGCCATCAGCAGATCGAGAACGAGCACCTTCTCTACGCCCTCGTCACGCAGAAGGAAGGGATAATAAAGCCGCTCCTCGACAAGCTCGGCGCAAGCGCCAACGCCATCCTCAACGACCTCGACCGCGAGCTGAAGAAGAAGCCCCGAGTCGAGGGGTCCGCACAGGTCTATATCTCGACGGGATTGAAGCGTGCTGTTGACATCGCCTTCGAAGAGGCATTGCGCCTGAAGGATGAATACGTCAGCACCGAGCACCTCCTCATCGGCATCGCAGAGGTCAAGGAGGGCTCTGCCGCCCAGATACTGAAAAATAACGGCGTCACCAAGGACAGCATCTACGCCGTGCTGAAAGATATACGGGGCAGCCAGCGCATCACCGACCAGGCCCCGGAAGAGAAATACCAGGCGCTTCAGAGGTACTGCCGCGACCTGACGGAAGAGGCGAGGAAGGGAAAGCTCGACCCGGTAATCGGCCGCGACGAAGAGGTGCGGAGGGTCATGCAGGTGCTCTCCAGGAGGACGAAGAACAACCCTGTGATCATCGGCGAGCCGGGGGTCGGGAAGACGGCCATCGTTGAAGGCCTCGCCCAGAGGATCATAAGCGGCGACATACCGGAGACTCTGAAGAACAAGCGGGTGCTTTCCCTTGACCTCGGCGCGCTATTGGCTGGGGCAAAATACCGTGGCGAGTTCGAGGACAGGTTGAAGGCAGTGCTCAAGGAGATCGGCGAGGCCGCCGGAACGGTGGTCCTCTTCATCGACGAGCTCCATACGATCGTCGGGGCAGGGGGCGCGCAGGGCGCCGTGGACGCGTCGAACATGCTGAAGCCGGCGCTGGCTCGCGGCGAGCTCCGCTGCATCGGCGCCACGACACTTGACGAATACCGTAAGTATATCGAGAAGGATGCTGCACTTGAGAGGCGGTTCCAGCCGGTCTTGGTCGGTGAGCCGTCGGTGGAAGAAACGATCGCGATCCTCAGGGGCCTGAAGGAACGATATGAGCTCCACCACGGCGTGCGGATAAAGGACTCCGCCCTCATCGCCGCAGCCACGCTCTCCCACAGGTACATCACGGACAGGTTCCTCCCCGACAAGGCGATAGACCTTATTGACGAGTCATCATCGAAGCTAAGGATGGAGATCGACAGCGTCCCCACGGAGATCGACGAGGTCGAGCGGAAGGTCATCCAGGTCCAGATAGAGATCGAGGCGCTCAAGAAAGAAAAGGACGAGGCATCGAAGGACAGGAAGAAAAAGCTCGAAGAAGAGCTGAAAAAGCTTAAAAAAGAGGTCGGGGAAAAAAGAAAACACTGGGAAAAGGAAAAGGCCCTCATTATGGGCATAGGAGAGGTCAGGGAAAAGATCGACCGCGCCAGGACCGAGGCGGATGAGCTCGAGAGAAAAGGCGATTTCGGCAAGGTCGCGGAGATTCGCTACGGGACCATCTCGTCCTTGGAGCAGGAACTGGAGGCCAGGAACAGGGATCTCGCCGAGCTCCAGAAAGGCAGGAAGATGCTGAAGGAAGAGGTGGATGAAGAGGACATCGCGAAGGTCGTCTCGAAGTGGACGGGCATCCCCGTATCGAAGATGCTTGAGGGCGAGATGGAAAAGCTCGTCACCATGGAAGACCGGATCCACCAGCGCGTCATCGGCCAGGAAGAAGCAATAGAAGCGGTCTCGAGCACGATACGGCGCGCCAGGGCAGGGCTGCAGGACCCCAACCGGCCGCTTGGCTCTTTTCTCTTCCTGGGGCCGACAGGCGTAGGCAAGACAGAGCTTGCGCGTGCGCTCGCCGAATTCCTCTTTGACGACGAGCAGGCTATCGTCCGCATCGATATGAGCGAGTTCATGGAAAAGCACTCCGTGTCGAGGCTCATCGGGGCGCCCCCGGGATACGTGGGCTACGAAGAGGGCGGCTACCTCACCGAGGCCGTCCGGAGAAGGCCTTACTCCATTATCCTCCTCGACGAGGTGGAAAAGGCGCACCCAGAGGTATTCAATGTCCTCCTCCAGGTCCTCGACGACGGGAGGCTGACGGACGGCCAGGGCAGGACCGTGGATTTCAAAAATGCCGTCATCATCATGACGTCCAACATCGGAAGCCAATGGATCACCGACCTCACCGACAAGGATTACGACGAGATGAAGCGAAGGGTCTCCGAGGCAGTGAAGACGCACTTTAAGCCCGAATTCATCAACAGGATCGACGACATCATCATATTCAGGTCCCTCTCTGCGGAAAATATCAAGGAGATCGTGAAGCTCCAGCTCAATTACCTCACGAAGCGCGCGGCAGAAAGAAATATCGCGCTTGCGTATACCGACAAGCTTAAGGACATGATCGCAAAGGAAGGCTACGACCCGACGTACGGGGCGCGCCCGCTGAAGCGGATCATCCAGAAGAAGATACAGGACGCGCTGGCGCTTATGATACTGAAAGGAGAAGTAAAGGACGGGCAGAAGATCACCATCGACGCCAACGCAAAAGGAGAAGTAACGTTCAAGGATTAAGACCGGCTCTTGGCTCATGTAAAAGCAGCCGCCAGCAGTCAGCACATAGCCGTCAGCTGAAACAAAAAAAGCTTTTAGCTGATAGCTGATAGCTGATGCCTGATGGCTGAATTTCCTTGACAACACCTCGAAATTGCTGGTATATAATCGGATCACTGTAGGCGCATAGCTCAGTGGGGGAGCGCTACCCTGACACGGTAGAGGTCCGGGGTTCAAAACCCCGTGCGCCTACCATAAATATCAAAGAGTTACAAAATCCCATCTAACCAGCAACCCCCTGATTGTATAGTTTTTGTATAGTAGACGTTTCGTTGATGGTACTGTCAAGTATATCGACAGCCCTTTTTGTGTGGTGTGGTGCAAGATGTGCATATCGCAGGGTCATTTTTATATCTTTGTGACCTAGGAGCCTCGACACAGTGGTTAAGTCTACCCCGGCCATAATTAAATGACTCGCAAAGGTATGTCGGAGATCATGAAAGTGAAAGTCTCTGATCCCCGCCCTTCTACAAGCTGCGCTAAAAGAATGTTTCACGTCTCCGTACGGCTTGTCTGTAATGGGGTCATGGAATACATACCCGCCGTCTAACCTCCTTGGAATTTCAAGGAGGGTGTTTCGCAACGTTTGGTTAATAGGAACCTCAACCCTTTCGCCATTCTTTGACATGTCCACCAGGATAAAACCATTCTTTAAATCAACGTTGCTCCACTTCAAACCCAGGACATTCCCCTTTCGTAACCCGCTGTTCAACGCTGTAATTACAATTGGCCGTAAATGAGAATCACAGGCATTAACGAGTTTTTGACATTCTTCTTTGGATTCTAAGTACCTTAACCGTCTATCTTCTCTCAAGTGCTTCACTTTCCTGATACGCTTTAAGGCCTCTGATTCTAACATCTCCCATTCAACTGCCTTGCTGAACATATGTTTCAGGACATTCATGACCTTATTTGTATAGCTATTCTTAAACCCCTTTCCAATAAGGTCTGATTGCAATTGCTCAACAAGAACGGTATTGAATCTTCTCAATGGGATATTTCCAAATCTTTGCTTGAGTTCGCCTATGATATAGCCCTTGACTTTCGCTGATGCCTGTCTTCCCTCAATCCATTTTTCATAATAATCTGCAAGCTCGTTGAACGTGAAGTTAGCAATCCGTTTAATCTCAGGTTGCTTGCCTTCTTTGATTGTTTGTTTCCTTTTGATGAGAAGCGCTTCGGCATCCCGGAATTTGTCTGACCCTGAAGACTCGAAAACTACCCTGCCATCAAGCCCGGCATAGCGTATCCAGTAGACATTTCCACGTTTATAAATGCCTTTTGCCTTTGCCAATTTTACCACCCTCCCTTCCTTTTTCAATTTGCTTTTTTGTAAGATTAAATTCATCTTCTTTAAAATACTGTATCCATGCTACAGCCTTGCCATTCTTTGTTATAATCACCTCCTCTCTTGTGGATTCGATTTCTGATATTATCTGTGTTGCTTTTAGCTTTAACTCACTAACCGTTATGACTTTCATTTTGTATCTTTCTCCTTCCTGTTGGCTGTAAGCAAAACAAAACCTAGACCTAAAAAAGTTAGAGCTATACTCAGAATGAAAATAAATTTGTAGGAAACAAATATTTCATTTTTTACCACTTCAGCCCGATCACCAAATTTTCGTTGTAAACTGTTAAGCAAATCCTTATCAGAAAGATCATTATACTCAGGAAAAAGCTCACGGAAGAAACTGAGAGACATCTCCCTCAGTTCCCACGTTGGTTCTTTTAGCTTATCTAGTTTCTGCGTTAAAGGATTATAAACATACTCAATAAGACGCAAAAAATTGCCATCTTTACCAGAAAGTTTAAATTCAGAAGTTTTAGAAATATCAACTTTTGGATTTTGGTCAGGAGGGAAGTTTTCCCTTAATACTCTTTGCATCACATCATTGGGTGTATTAGCCGGGAAGTAAACACCTATATTGTATTGCATTATTTCTACGGTCATCATTCCGTCTTTGCGACTTGGTTGTGTGTAGAGACCGCTTTTTTGAACTGCTTCGTTTATGCGATTTATCGTAATTGAGTCTCTTGCGACAACGTCAAGTATATTTTCGTAAACTGGCTCTTTCAAGACCACCTTTAAAGCAAATATATTGAAGGGAAATGGTAATTTAGGAGATAATCGACCAGATGTAAACCCTAACGAAATTAACGGTAAAAAAATCCCAACTAAAATAAGAATAATTCCAATTCTTTTACTTTTACTCATACACACCCCCTATAGTCAACATTATAGCCTAAATAATAACTATGTCAAGTATTTTACTAACTATACAATTCACTATACAGCCACTTGTAACATATTGATTTTAAATATACTATTATCTTAGTCATTACCTTCATACGGTAGAGGTCGGTCATTATTAAACAGCCTTCAATCTTCCTTTGTACTCGCTGATAGCGGGGATTTTTAGAGAATCTAACCAGTTGTCGATGTCCCGTTTCCTAAATCGTAATTGCTTGTTGCTGATCTTATGGTAAGGTATTTCTTTTAGATGTGTTTTTTTTCTGATCCACTTAGGGGTTACGTTCAGATACTTGCATAATCCGGGCACGTCCAGAATAATATCATCGACGTGAGTATCCTTGTTGCCAAGAAAGGGTTTCAATCCAACAATCACCCCTTCAACTATTTGTTTAAGGTCTTCAGGTTCTATAACTGTTTTCATACGGTTTCTTCTTTATAAAAGCTATATGCTGTGCATACGTCGAAACATCGTAAAATATGCAGTTTTTGAAAGGGGTTTTTATAGCGTATGATACATTCATCGAGTGCAATGCCTCCATGTCCCATTTTATCGTTTTCTACGATACTCCTGAGCAAATAAAGCCAATTTTTGGCCTGCCTCTCTCTGCCTCTCTGTCCGTTTCTTTTTCTGCTTATCCTTCCGGTACGGCATGAAGGGGTAGAGGGAGCAATCAACAACAGTACAATCGAGTTTGCCGTCAACGTAGAAACCGCAACAGTCGAAACATTTTGCAAGGATTGCCTGCTTCATGGTGAGACATTCACCTTTAAGAAGCCTGAGATAATACTTCTTGCCCGGTGATTCCTTGCCGTACTTCTCAATCTCTTTAACTAATTCCATGTCCATGCCTTACTTACCTCCCCGGTAGATAGTGACACCCCCATGTCCCCAAAGAGATTCAGGCCGATGAGACATACAGGCCACAAAGTATTTATCAAAACAAAAAGGGATTGATGAATGATCCAGCTTATTAGCTTGAGGGTACCTGGAGGGGGGAGAACTGCCCTTTTCAGACAGACTTACAGATACCCCCTCAGAAGTGCGATAAATTTTTACAAAAACGGTCAATAATCGATGTTTTTTCTTGAAAAATGACCCTATAGATTCAACAAAATATACTATTAAGATGTCCTGTAACCTATTGATTCTGTCGAGTAAATACGATTTGTGCCTGAAAAAAGTATTAATAAAATTCAACTTCTTCTTATCTATCATGGTGCCTCACGCTTTGTTTTCTCTTGGCAGGGGGGGGTAGCCGGTATACTCTTATTCCCTGAGTGCCGTTATCAATAATAGCCCTTTTCAGCTTATGTACAATAAAAAGGCTCCTACCCCTTTGGGAGGATGCCCCATGCCCGTTTACTGCAAATATTCCATGTATTCTCTTCCAAGAAAAAGGGTTGCCAAGGTTGACAAACACCTTAACAACCTTAACAGCTAAAACGTTGATCGACAATGGTTTACCGTGAAATAACGGTTGACAGTGCCTGCCTAAAAAGGGATAGAGAGAACTGCTAACGCTATCAACAGTAAAAAACGGATAACCCTTTGATATCGCATAAAATGACAGAAAAACAGTTAACAATGTATGGACAAAAAAGGAGATACCGGAGTGACCAAAAGCATCACAGGGGGGTACCTTATAACCTCTTGATAATCCTTGCAATGGTAGAATAAGCATCACCGGGAACGTGACCAAAAAAGAGATAAAAAAGGGACAGTAGAGGGTTGTAAAAGGGTTGTAAAAGGGATATAAACGGGGGTACCCCCTGAAAGCTAAATTTCTGAAAAACTTGCGCGCCGGGGAAACGCTATGCTGGTTTCGAGAAACAGCAAGATTTCTACCCCACATCCCTTCCCAAACATTTACTGCCCGCTGAGGGCGGTTAAAAATATTTTGAGGGCGGGTATGAGAGCGAAACCCGGATGCTATATAGCAAAGCCAGCCTCCAAAGATTTCCTCCCCCTTACCACTACCATTGCAAAAGAGATCGCTCATAAGACTCATAGTTAATAGCATTCCTCATAATAACGGTTCTTCTTGACGCCCTCCGAGTTGAAATGCAGGATTGAGTAATTACAACCATCTTGGAATTTGGTATCGAAGTACTTATCAATCATTATTTCCAGCTCTTCACTGTCAACATCAAAAGCTTCATCATGATCATCCCAGACCACAAAGAAGGTATCCGCTACTTTCTGCCATTGCTCAGGCCTCAATCGTGGGTGTTCGTCTCGCATTCGTTTTTTGTACTGGTTAAGGAAGTACTGGATTGATTTGCTTACTTCCTTATCAGGAAGGGTTTTGCATTGTCCTAGGTATCCTTCAAAAGAGAGAGGACGGGACGGTTGCTTGTCAACCGTTCCCTTATGAGGTTTTGTAATCTCTGTTGAGGTCTCTGTAGTAATCTCTGTTATTGTTTTGTCGATTTCGAAAGAACGGATGTTTGTTTTCGCAGAATCAGATGATTGTTTTTTGATGCTCTCTAAGTGTTTTTTCAGCTCTTTCCAAAAGACCTTCTTATTTATCCGGTAGTGGATGGTTGGAAACCCGTTTGCCCGTTTCTTCTTTGTCTCGATGATACCCAGCTTGACAAGGTTCTTTCTTGCCTTTGCGATTGAATACTGGCTTAATAAAAGTTCCTCATGCCATTCCTTGGCGGTCTTGTATATCCAGCCATATGGAGACTTACCTTTGTCAGTCCAGTATATAAGTTGAGAGAGAAAAAAACCTGTTTCAAGGTCATTACATAACTTGAGAATGTGATAGGATATAGCAAGCACATTGTTGTCGCCTGTCATTTGTTCGATAACTGAGAAGACTGTTTTCTGAAAGGAAGTTTTATTCTGTTGTGGAAGTGGTAAAACCTTTTCCGGATTCATTGCCGTTTGCAATCTCCTGGTTACACTTGTTTAATTGTCCCTCATTGACAACATCCTTGATCGTAGTCTTCTCAGGACATTCACGAAATCCAGAATAGGTATTGCGGGATTACTCTGGTATGTTTTAAGAAGCTTATAGACCTCATCGTTTGCATCAAACTCAAAAACAACGCGGGTACCCTGCAAGGTGAGCTGCGGAGAAACATTATTGAGTTCAAGGAATGAAGCAGTGTGTATGTCAAATACGGGGATTTTTTCTTTTTGCTTTACCATCTACTACCTCCGTTTGCAATTTTTCCTTAACAGCATAGTATGAGCTTAATGCAAGATTGCTAAATGGTCACGAAAGATAAGGGGAAAGGCTTAAAGAAAATAAGGAGGGGTAGTTATTTTACGGACTACATATATTTCCGATAGCCACCATTAATCAAAGCCAATGCATCTTTATAGTGATTTTCAATATTCTTAACATCAGAGTAAAAATCATCGATCATCGACAGTATTTCTGAGACAGCGTTAAAAGATTTGCCCGCAGTAACAAGGTCATATACGATTAGATACGATTTCCATATGCGCGCTTTATTTATCAATTTGTTTGATTTTTTCTTAGGCGATTTTGGGGATCGTTTGTTTGACAGTTTTAGAATTTTTTTCCAAAGCAATAACTCCTCCTTGAGAGATTTCAGAATACTGTCAATACTTTCCGGTACTGATAAATCTATTAAGGTCATAACGACATTCTCCATTCCTTGATGTGCATATAATATTTCAATTGGATGCTCAATCAGCGGGTAGTTCTGGAACCAAATCATCTTACCGTTAGGCTGTTCTGACCATTTTTCTGGTCCTAATGGGGGATAATCTTCAACGGTATAAGTGGTCCTGTTATCCCGTTCGAGATGGTCAGAAGGGCACTCAGGTTTCTTTTCAAAAAGAATGTACCTACCCGGTTGAAAATCACGCTCTTTTTTCACAATAGCAGGGTGACGACTTTTGATAGGATCTCCATGTTGTGTATCTATGCCAAAACCTATCGCCAAGTTTGCAGTCAAAAAGGGGCGCAATTTCGTTACACCTTTCCCAAGAATTAGTGAAGGCCATTCTTCTTTGTCGGACCATTCGGTTAAAGGCCATCCGGCCTTCCTGTTAGGATGGTGCGGGAAAATAGGGCTATATTTTTCAAGATATTCTTTCCAAATATTTTTGTCGGTATAGGTTTTATCGTTTGCAGGTTTCTGGACATACTCATACCACTTTTCGTAAAACACCCGGTAGTCATTGGAGCGCCTGATAATTTCCCACATCCAAGCTTTTAAGGGCATGTCATCCATGTATTCATATTCTTCTTGAATGCGTTCCGTTTCTTCTTCTATTTCTTCTGGTGTTAACTTTATCATTTACGTTCCATTTACTAATTTTGTGTCTATTTATCGCAAATCCGCTAAGGTTTTTGCCAAGACCAGTTTGATCTCTAATGCTTCGATGCGAGTAAGATTATCATCATTAAGGTCTCTTTTAATCTTACGGTATAGATTATGGTGTTGCTTGCGTGTACCGGTATGATCTTCAAGCCAATACAGAAGCTCATAAGCCTCTTTGTAATTCACTTCTTCGTCTGCAAGGATACCTTGCAACATTCCTTTAAATTCTGATAGTTCATCGATAGTGCATTGCCTCGTTTGTTGTGCAGTGTCTAGAAGTTTAATAAAGACGTTGGCACAGGCTATAGCGTCCTCTTTGGCATCATGATATTTGTATTCTGGAAGGCCAAAATGCTGAACCAATGTTTGCAATCTATGATTATTTAGATTAGGCATTTTTTCCTTGGCCATTGCGCATGAGTCTATATAATCAAACTTTAATCCTAAATTGAAATAGTCAGAAAGGGCATTTAACACTTGCATGTCAAATAAGGTATGCGCAACTAACGGGTAACAAAAAATATCTTGTATCTTTGGAAAGAGGTCTCCGAAAACTGGTTTATCAAGGGTGTCTTTGTCCGTAATCCCGTGTATTTTTGATTGAAAAGGAGCATGACCTCCTATTGGTTTTATTAAATAACCCTCTGCTTCAATTACTTTGTAATCTGATACTTTTGCGTATCCTATAGCACAAGCACTTACCCTCTGCGGGTTTGCGGTTTCAAAATCGATTGCAATGAAATCTTTCATAATTTATGCTCCTTTTTTATGTCAAAAATTACTCATATTTGTCCTTTAATTTTGCTTGTTGTTTTGTTTGCCATTGCATATTTGACGGGCGATCTGCGCCTCCTCGTTTCAAAGGAACAATATGATCTACAACATAGCCAGGGCATTTTCCTGAAGCCTTGCCCGTTGAAGGACAGGGGTGTTGTTTCATGAAGGCCTGTCTTTGTCTGGGATTCCTGGCTATTTTTCCATGATGATCTCGTTTTACTCCAACTGCCTTACTGCTCTTATGTCCTGCACTTCCTTTATAAGAATGACTTGAAGAATAGCCTTTATGGGAATGTCCAGAAGAGTAACTTCGTGAACTCCGACTTCTCCCTTTTGCGTACGAGAAATCAACGCTGAATACAAAACTGGAGAGAAATAACAGGATAATGAAGAATGTGAAGATTTTTTTCATACCCCCCACCACTTGATAGGTTCTGTCGCTAATATCCTATAATTTGTGACACTTTAAATCTCTTCCAAGATAGTATCCTGGTTCACATCCAACGCATCTTCCGTCAACACAGACACTGTTTCCAGCACAGTATGAACTACCACAAGGTTTGTGGCATCGCAAATCCTCTCCAAGAATATCTCCTGGTTTACATCCACGACACTGCCCTTCGATACATACAGCATTTCCAGTGCAGTATACACTTCCACAGGCAAGGTGACATTGATTATCACGTCCAAGGATATACCCAGGAGGGCATTGGGTGCTTGGATACTTTAATGCATCTTGAGCTCTTTTTAAATCTCTAGGATTGTTAAAATGTGACCCAATAAAGTATCGAGGGTTGTAACGAGAACAGACGGTCAAATCAGGGCAAACGAGAAATCCTCCAGTGGTTTCAAGTGCAATCCATGTATCAGGAGATACTTCTGCAACTACCCAAACATGATTTGCTTGCTTAATATCTGTGATATCTTTTTTAACGTTACCCACTATGAGTGTTGCATTAATTCCTTTCGTTTTTACCATATTCCAAACATCGATTGCCATGTCAAAGCAGACAAATAAATCAGGTAGGCTATATGTGTGTGTCTTGTGGTAGTCTTCGACAATTTTCTTTATCACTTCTATATTATGTTTTTTCTGTCTTTCAATTGATGATAAGTTATGGTTTTTTGATATCTTGTCTGATTCTATCGAACATGCCGTGCATATTAATGAGAAGACCACAACGATCGATAATAATTTAAAAAGGTTGTTCACCCTCAAATCGACCCCTTATTGACATTATACGCCGAGTAATATGTAAGTCAATAGAATGGCTAAGGGTTTTATAATAAAGTAAGGGAGAAGTATGCACAACTTTGATAGTGGCACCATGCACCTTTGTTAATTAAAAATTCCTTGACTTTCAGAGTGTTAGAGTAAATAATTGGAAATAGGGAGGGGGGCAATCAGAATCGTACTGTCAATAATTATTAGTTTTATATTAATGGCATCATCAAATAGCATTTTGAATGCAAATGAAATATACTGCAGAACTGAAATATACAGTGACGCTGTGCACCATAATTTTACCAATGAAAATGTCAATTTATGCCTATACGATAATGTTTATCAGTTTAAAGACAACTATTCTTCATATCGTTCACAATCAGTACATATTTCACAAATCTTAAAAAAATCAGCCAAACAAATTTATCCAGTAGTTAAAAAGGCAAAGTACACAAAACGTATCCCAATGACTCTTGGGTTTAATCAGCATTATGGATATATTACAAAAGAAACAAGCAGTTCCAAGTTTGTAGTTCGGGCCGGAGTTTATACCTGGTTTTTAGATGCAAAGACCTTTTGCCTTGATTTTAATTCGGGTGATAACGTTTTTATACTGGGATCTTCTTTAAGCCCATTAGTCAATATGGTCAATATAAGTGAAGGTAATGTTTGTAGCTGCTGGGTTGAGAAAACAAATCAGTAAGTAAAACTCTGAGGCGCAGTTGTGGGTACAGCGATGCAAACAAGAAAAACCGCAATCATTCTTGCGTCTGTTATTTTGTTCGTCGGTTTGTTTGTTGTTTATTGCTATACATTTTTGATACCCATGTATGAAGAGCAACAAAAAACAGAACAATACCTTCAAAGACTACAACAAGAGAAGCAGGCTGAGTTTGAGCAACAAAGAAGGCAAGAAGAAATAGCGCAACAGCAACAAGCAGAACTTGAGCAACAGAGACAGCAAATTAACTTAAAACGTCAACGGGAAGAAATGGCGAGACGGCAGAGAGAAATTGAAGAACAAAGGCGAGAAACCAAATTCGCTACGCCGCAACCGCAGCAAATTGCACCGAAAGGAAAAAATCTCACTAGGGCAAGGAAACAGGCTTTTTTAAACGATTGTCTTAAATCAGCACATGAAAATTACAAGCAAGCTTGGGAAGACGAGTGTTGGGATGTATATAGAAAAATTGGTTGTAGGCTTCCTTTACATACAGTTAATTTATTCGACAGACGTCTTATAGAAGCCAAAAACGATTGCTATAGAAGAGCTAATATGATAGAATAAATTTTATACTACTGAGTGTTTTTGAGAAGATACTATTTATCCTATAAACAATGCTTTCTACTGTATAGTTTTTGTATAGTATACATTGGGATATTAGCCCCCATAATCGGGAAGACCCCACCCCTCCAAATCCCCGTAAAACGATTCATGGGTAACGAAAAGGTGGAGATCGGGAACAGGTGAGACTTTCCTCTGAGCACCCTGACACGGTAGAGGTCCGGGGTTCAAAACCCCGTGCGCCTACCATTTTTTTCTGAAAGGCAGTTGGAGAGTGACCGGGCCGCTACCAGAGGAGAGATCTTCCGGTTGCGGCGTTTTATTTGAATCCGGATGATCCCTCGCAGCGTGCAGCGTGGTAGCTCATTATGATCGAATGCAGCGCTTTGGGATGCGCCGTATAAAGGAGCTGTTCAAATGAAAAAGATAAAAAGCAGTTGCGTTGCCTGTATTATAATCTTTGGCCTGGTCTATTCCCTTCCTTTTTTTTGCTGCGCCCAAAATATTCACAATACGGCTGATCAAAAACCTTCAATCGCCGCCGGCCCCAGGATAACAGAACAGGCAACGAGTAAAGAAGGTGCAGTTGATGATCAGGCAAAAAGGGGCGGTTCTTTTGATCTTGATTCGGATGACTATGCAACGGGAGAAGACAATGGCAGCGATGAAAAGCAGGACACGATGGAGCATGCATTGGAGTTGCTGGAAGGAGCAGACAAGCTTTGGGAGAAAGGAGATATAGAGGAAACATTAAACGCCCTCGATGAGGCTTATTCTTTGCTCCTGGACGCCGATGGCGATGCTGCGATCTCCCAGGAGAAGGATAATTTACGCCTTTTAATTGCCCGGCGCATCTTAGCCGTTTATTCCTCCAGGAGGACTGTCCTTGACGGCAAGAACAGCGAGATACCATTGACCATGAACGCTGATATCGAAAAGGAGATCAGGTCTTTTCAAGGCATAGAGCGGGATAAATTTATTGCAGCCTATCAGCGTTCCGGCATGTACCGTTCTGCTATAGTGAACGCATTAAAAGAAGCGGGGGTCCCGGAAGAGCTTTTCTGGCTTCCGCTGGTAGAAAGCTTCTTCAAAATCAACGCCTACTCCCGCGCGCGAGCACTTGGCTTGTGGCAATTCATTCCTTCAACTGGTTATAAATTCGGCCTCAGCCGCGATGAATGGATTGACGAGCGCATGGATGTGCAAAAATCCACCCGGGCGGCGATCGCTTATTTAAAAGAATTGCACGGCATGTTCGGCGACTGGCTTACAGCGCTCGCCGCTTACAACTGCGGCGAAGGAAGGGTCCTCAGGGTGATCTCCAGGCAGCACATAAACTACCTGGACAGTTTTTGGGATCTATACAGGCAGCTGCCCAACGAAACCGCCCGCTATGTTCCCCGGTTTCTTGCCACGCTGCATATTGTTAAAGATCCACAACGATATGGATTTGCTTTAAGCGCAGCAGACAATCTTGTTTCCTTTGAAACGGTCAAGGTGAACAAGGTAATGAAGCTTCAAGATATTGCGGAAAAAATAGAGGTATCTGGAGAGGTGCTGAACCTGCTTAATTCGGAATTGCGGCATAAGCTGACGCCGGACCGCGGGTACAATTTAAAGGTTCCTGAGGGATATGCAGAGAAGTTTCGCTTAATAGCTGACACTATTCCCCAGGGCGGGAAACCTCGATTTGCTTCTGCAAGCTCTGAGTTTATAAAACACAAAGTAAAAAGAGGCGAAACGGTTGCCTCCATTGCCAGAAAGTACCATGTTTCTTCTTCAAAAATAATATCGAACAACAAGATAAAAAATAAAAATAAGCTGGTTCAAGGGCAGGTCCTTAAGATCCCCACAACAAGCAAGGGGAGCTACGCAGCATTAAACGTGAAGAAAACAAGAACAGCATCTTCAGACAGATACGGCAGGTACAAGGTTAAAAGGGGCGATACGCTTTCGTCCATTGCCGGTCGTTTTGAGACGACGCCCGCTAAGATCAGGCAATTGAACAGCCTGAAAACCGATAAAGTATACGCAGGGCAGGTATTGAAGATACAAAAAGGCCGATAACAGCACAACAGGAAAGGGCCGTTCACATCATAAATGACGCCAGCATATCTTCGGTCATGATGCGGATCATGGAGCGGCGCGCCGCGGGGTCGCCTTCAAGGTTCGCAAGCGGATGGGCCGCGGCATATGCCAGCTTCCCCACCTCCCTGGCGATCTCGCGGCTGAGGGGTTTGCCTTTTGCTGCCTCCCTGGCTTTCGGCACCGCGACAGGGTGAGAGGCAACGCCTGTCAGGCAGAGCTTCAGGTCTTCCACCGTCCCGTTGTTGAGCTTCAGGGCAGATGCCACCCCGGCAAGGGGAAAATCTATCCCGCCCCTTAAGCGGTATTTCCTGTAAGCGGCCTGCATGCCGAGCGAGCCTTCAGGGATGGTGAATCCCGTAGCGACCTTACCCGCCATATTCTTGAACGGCGCTTTGCCGTCGCCGGAGTAAAGCGATTCGACGGGGATTTCTTCAGCGCCCTTCTTCGAAACGATCGTGACGGTTGCGTTGAGGGCTATCAGCAAAGGCGCCAGGTCGCCCTGGTAAACGGCGAAGCACTTCTTGCCTTTGGGCACAACGTGGCAGAGCCCTCCGTTTCGCTTGAAGCACGGAGAGACCGCCTTGCCCCACACGGGCGACCTGTTGTAATGCCGGCACCGGGTGTTCTGGAAGACATTGCCGCCAATCGTAGCGACGGTCCGGATCTGGTTCGTTGCCACGAGCCCTGCCGCCTCTGCAAGGGCGGGGCATTTCTCGCGTATTACGGCGTCGGATGCAAGAAGGGAAAGGGTGACCCCGGCCCCTATAGCCAGCCCTCTTCCCGGAAGGCAGGCGATATCCTTCAGCGCGGGGATGTCGGCAAGCGACACAAGGCGGCCCGGCGTCTCAAGGCGGAGCTTCATCCTCACGAGGAGGTCGCTCCCTCCAGCAAGCACCTGCGCGCCATTCTTTTTATCGGCAAGGATTGCGACGCATTCTTTCAGTGAGCCCGGGCTGTGATAGATAAAACGGGGGAGGTTCATTCTTCGTCCTCCTTGCGGGGCGCTATCTTTATAGGCAGTTTCGTGCTCCACTTCCCCGTTGCATTGGCCACGGCGTTGCTTATGGCGCCGAGGATGCCGGAGACATAGCCTTCGCCGACCTCTTTGGTCACAAACTCACGATCCCTTTCGTATGCCTCCGTGATAACGTCGACGTACCGGGCTTCGACCATCTCATGTGCCGTCGGGAGCTTATAATCGAGGAATGACGGGTTCAGGGTGACGCCTTCTTTCACGATGACCTCTTCTGCAATGGCCTGGCCTGCGGCCATGGACGCCTGGCCGTCGATCTGGCCCTCAACAAGGAGAGGGTTGATCGGAAAGCCGCAGTCGTGGGCGGTGAAGGCCTTGGTGATCCTGATCTGCCCGGTCCTCGTGTCAACCTCAACCTCAGCGATCTGGGCGTCAAAGGCATAGCTTTCGCTCCACGTCCCCTTTGCATTCTTCAGGCTCGGCCCGAATTCTGCCTCTTTGAGGGCCCTTGAGTAGCCCCTGCCCACGATCGGGTCGCCGTCATTGTCACGGATGTGGCGGGCAACGGCCTGCTCAAATGATATGGATCGATCTGTTCCTTTGATGAAAACCCGTCTCGATCTCAGCTCAAGGTCTTCGGGGGCGGCCTGCAGCGCCTTCGATGCCGATGCAAGGAGCACCCTTCGCGCATCCTCTGCCGCCTTCTTCACCGCGTTCCCTGTCACGAGCGTCAAGCCGCTTATCCACGAACCGATATCCACGGGGGTGGCATCCGTATCGCCTGACACCACCTGGATGTCCTCCATGCCGAGGCCGAGTTCCTCGGCCACGATCTGGGCGAGTATTGTTTCGGCGCCCTGGCCGATATCGAGGGCGCCCGTCAGGAGATGGACGGTCCCGTCGTCGTTGAATTTGACCACGGCCGCTGAGTTGTTGGGGTATATGAGAGTGCCCGTAAAGTACCCGCTTGCCCCCATTCCAATGCCGTGCTTTATAGGGGAGGCTGCCTTTTGCAGGGCCCTGTTCTCCTCATACTTCCTTGCAAAGTCAGTCTCCTCGGCTGCCTGGCGGATGCAGTCGATGAGGCCTGCCCTTCTGATGTTGTCGCCGTTGGGAAGCACTTCCCCCGGTCTCCTTGCATTCCGAAGCCTGATCGTAAGAGGATCGATGCCGAGGTCAGAAGCGATCATGTCCATCTGGGTTTCGCCGGCATAGCGTATTTTCGGCGCCGCGTGTCCCCGCTGGGGGGCCCGCACGGGGTTGTTTGTATATACGGAGTAGCCGATGTAATCAAGGGCGGGCATCCGGTAAGGAAGTACGAGATAGCCCCAGGTGGTAAAGATCAGGACAACGCCGCTACCCCGGTAGGCGCCGCAATCGTTATAGCAGCGCACGCGCTGGCCGAGAAGCACGCCTTCTTTGTCCACAGCGGTCTCAAGGTCCACGATCATATTCTGGCTGTGGCGGAAGTACGCAAAGACCTCCTCCCGTTCAGCCGCATAGCGGACAGGCTTGCCGGTCTTCATGGAGAGGAGGGACGTGCAGAACTCATGAGAAAAGAGGTCGATCTTTCCCCCGAACGCGCCTCCTACCCAGGATTTATGGACGTGGACGCGGCTCGCCGGGATGTTGAGGGTCCGGGAAAGGTGCATGCGCTTGCGGAAGGTCCCCATGCCCGAGGTCCAGACATGCAGTATCCCTGCTGCATCGTAGTGCGCCACGGTCGCCTGGGGCTCCAGATAGCAGTGGGTCCTCAATTCGGGCTCGAACCGGTCTTTTCTTACCAGGTAAGCGCGGGCAAAGGCTGCCTCGACATCGCCATAGCTGTTCGCGCACTGCCCGCCGATATTCCTGAAATCGCCGATCAGGTCGGGGATCTCGACAGGGTGGATCTCGGGGGCTCCCGGCTTCATTGCCTCGAATATATCAAAGACGGCGGGAAGCTCCTCATAGGAGACGTCAATGGCGTCCAGGGCCTCCATGGCCGTGTCCTCATCAATGGCTGCAACGGCGGCTACCTCCTCGCCGAGATAGCGGACCCTGTCGTTCGCCAGCACATACTGGTCTGCCGGATATCGCGGCGTCTCAACAAAACCGTGGCGGACATCCCACGCATCCCGCCCGGTGATCACCGCCTTCACCCCTGGTATTTTCGTAGCCTTCGCGGTATCGATGTTCAGGATCCGCGCATGGGGAAAGGGGCTCCTCAGTATCTTTGCGCAGAGCATGCCGGGCATCTGGATATCAACCGTGTATTTTGCCTCGCCCGTTACCTTGGTCGGGCCGTCGATCCTGGGGACGCGTTTTCCTATTATCCTTTCCATCATTTCTGGTCCTTCACGCTCTCGATGGCCTCGATGATCTTGTTATAGCCTGTACACCGGCAGAGATTTCCCTCCAGGGCCCTCTGGATCTCCTGCCGCGATGGCTTTGCATTGGCAGAAAGCAGGGCCGTTGCCGAAACGATCATGCCTGAAGAACAGAACCCGCACTGGACAGCGCCGCGATCGATAAACGCCGTCTGCAGGGGGCTCAGCTTTCCGCCGGCGGCAATGCCTTCAATGGTCGTGATCTTTTTCCCCACCACGCCGACAGCGAGCATCAGGCAGGCAAGCACCGGCTGGCCATCCAGAAGGACCGTGCAGGAGCCGCATTCCCCGGTGCCGCATCCTTCCTTGGCGCCCGTAAGGGAAAGCTTGTTCCTTAACACGTCGAGCAGCGTGTCCCTGTCCTCCACCGTCACGAGGCGCTCTTCGCCGTTCACGGTAAGGGTGATGATCTTCCCCGAACGCTTCTCCTTCTCAAGATCTTTGACATTGCCCCTCTTCATAAATGCTCCTTGTCCTGCCGTGAAAACACCCGTTATTTGATGTGCGCAGTACAGGCAATATACCACTCCCGTGCGTTTATATCAAGGGGGGTACAGCGTATCCCCATTGACATTATATTGCCGCTATTATAGATTCATCGTAAGCGCACCCATGCGGGAGGTTTAATATGAATATGACCATGAAAAGCATCTCCATAGTTTTGATATGTTCCATTGTTGTTGCCTTTGCCGCCTGCCAGAGCTACCAGAGGCAGGTCGTGCCGTTCAAAATGCCTGCCGCTTACCCCAACGCCACCGGGGCTGCCGGGGCCATCATCGCCTCAAAGTCATACGACAGCAAGGAGGCGCAGGCGGTGTTCGGTTTTGATATAGTCGGCGCAGGCGTTGTACCCGTACAGGTCCTCTTCGACAACAAAGGCGAGCACCCGATCGAGATCATCCCCGACCAGACCTTTCTCACCGACAGCGATGACAACCTGTGGCCCATCCTTGAATCGAGCCTTGCATACGACCGTATAGCAAAGAAGACAGAGCTCGGCAGGGTTGCGCCTGAGGCGACAAAATTCGGCGCCCTTACCGGCATTGCCGGCGCTATGATAGGAGCTGCCATCGGCGTAGTCACTGGAACGAATGTCGGCGAGGCGACGCTGAGCGGAGCTGCCCTCGGCGCAGCGGCAGGGGCAACGATGGGCGGAGCGAAAGGGCTGCTTGAATCAGACGTGAAGGAAAAGATAAGGGGAGACCTCCAGAAAAGGTCTCTCGAGAACAAGACGATCAACCCCGGCGACCTGGCTTACAGCTTTGTATTCTTTCCCGGTGAATCGGCAAAACCGGTAGGGCTCCGGCTTAAGCTGAAGGAAAAGGATACAGGGGCTTTCCATACCCTTATTATGAAACTGCAGTAGGACAGGAAAGGCTAACTGACAGTATATCGTATATCGTAGTTCGTATACCGAATACTGAATCACCAATGTCGCAAAGAATACCCAATGACCGAATACCCAAACGGTAAAAATACCTGCAAGTCTTTGTTTGGTTATTGAATATTGGGTATTGGTGATTAATTGGAGCTTGGTTATTGGTGTTTGGTTATTCTGACTCCTATTGAGGATAACGGTCTTTAATATGATGAAGATTACTTCGTCCTGACGTACCGTTGTCCCATCCATATAAGAACAAAGCTGAAGATGATCTTCAGGTGCAGCTCAGGGAGGATGTTCGCTACTGTTCCCCCTATGTAGCCTCCCACAATAGCCCCGACAGAAATGCCTGCCGCTACATTGAGCTGTACGTTGCCGAGCCTGTAATGGGTGAAGGCGCCGATCAGGCAGACGGGCATCATGGCAAGAAGGGATGTGCCCTGGGCGAGTTGCTGGGGCATGCCTGCCAGGAGCACCATCGGAGGGATCATTACAACGCCGCCGCCGCCGCCCATCATGCCGGAGACGAAGCCGGTAACGACCCCTGTGCCAAGAAAGATGATAACGTACACCGCGGGCCCAAGCTGGGCAGTTGACCTTGGCAAAAAACCTCTTATGAAAAGAAGAAGCGCCACACAGATAAGCATCACGCCAAAGGCCCTCTTCAGTTTCTTTTCAGGCAGAGAGTTGGCATACAGCGCGCCAAACCGGGCGGTGATCATGGCGGTCGCCGCAATCAGCGCGGCAACCTTCCAATCCGCTGCCCCGTGAAAGTAATACGTTACGGCGCCCGCGAGGGCAGTGAAAACAACGGCCACCAAGCTCGTTCCGTGGGCCTTAAGCTGCGTGAGCTTGAGCAGCATGGTCATGAGCGGGATCATGACCACCCCGCCCCCGAGGCCGATGAGGGCGCCAAGAAAGCCGCCCGCGAGACCGATGATTAGACCCGTCAACCCGTTCTTCATATTATTTGGATGTCCTGTTCATGATTAATGGCCCCAATATACCATATACAATACCCAATCACCAAGCACCAATCACCAGTTAATACCCAATACCCAATGACCGAATACCCAAACGGTAAAAATACCTGCAAGTCTTTGTTTGGTGATTGAATATTGTGTATTGGTGATTCATTGGAACTTGGTTATTGGTGATTGGTTATTTCTTGACTTACTATTGCCCATGCTATACAAATTGTCCATGCGGTTCATCGCTGATCTCCATATCCATTCCAGCTATTCCCGGGCAACGAGCAAGGACATGGTCCCCGAGGCGCTGTGGAAGTGGGCCCAGATAAAAGGCATTACCGTGGTCGGCACGGGTGATTTTACCCATCCCGCATGGCTTGCCGAGCTCAGCAAAAAGACCGAACCGACAGGCAACGGACTGCTGAGGCTCAAAAGAGAATTCGAGGCCGGCGATGTCCCCGACTCGTGCAGGGCCGACGTCTTCTTCATGCTCTCTTCGGAGATCAGCACCATATACAGCAAGAACGGGAAGACAAGAAAGGTCCACTCCATCATCTTTGTCCCGCAGATCTCCGACGCCCTGAAGCTCAGCCTCGCGCTGTCAAAGATAGGGAACCTGAACGCTGACGGGAGGCCCATACTCGGGCTCGACGTGAAAGAACTTCTGAAGATCGTCCTTGATGAGTGCCCGCATGCCCTTTTCGTCCCGGCGCATGCGTGGACTCCCCATTTCTCTGTATTTGGTGCTGTATCGGGCTTTGATTCCCTCGAGGAGTGCTTCGAAGATCTTGCCCCCCATATCAAGGCGATCGAAACGGGCCTTTCCTCTGACCCGATGATGAACTGGCGCCTCTCCGCCCTCGACAGGCTGACGCTCATATCGAACTCAGACGCCCACTCACCGGCAAAAATGGGCAGGGAAGCAAACATCCTTGATGCCGACATCTCATACGGATCGATAAAGAATGCGATCGAGACCGGAAAGGGTTTTCTCAACACTATAGAGTTCTTTCCCGAGGAAGGAAAATACCACTATGACGGCCACAGGGCATGCGGCGTCAACCTTGCTCCCGATGAAACAATAAAGAATGATTACCTCTGCCCTGTCTGCGGTAAAAAGGTGACCGTCGGGGTGCTGCACAGGGTGAACAGACTTGCCGACAGGGCTCACGGGTTCAGGCCTGACAGCGCAAAGCCCTTCTTTTCCCTGGTCCCCCTGCCGGAGGTCCTTGCTGAAACCATGGGCACCGGCGTTGCCAGCAAAAGGGTTGACGCAGAATACCGGAGGCTCATCCATCAGCTCGGCAACGAATTCAGGATACTGATTGACACGCCCCTCCCCGACATCGAAAGGGCGGGGTCGCCGCTCATCCGTGAGGCGATCTCGCGGATGCGCGCAGGAAAGGTCAATATCATACCCGGCTTTGACGGAGAATACGGCAAGATCAGGATATTCGAAGCTGCGGAACGAAGGCAGATCAAAGGCCAGGCAGCTCTCTTCTAAAGAAGCATGACGGACATTGAAGCAAGGATACTTGATGGCCTGAACGGATCGCAGAAGGAGGCGGTCACAGCCGCCGATGGCCCGCTCATGGTCGTTGCGGGCCCAGGGACAGGCAAAACGCTGACCATCGTCAGGAGGATAGCCTGCCTTGTTGATCGCGGGGCAAGGCCGGAACATATCCTCGCCGTGACGTTCACCAACCGCGCCGCGCAGGAGATGCGCGAACGCACCGCCGCGCTGCTTGGAAAAGATGCAACAAAGGTGTTTATCGGCACCTTTCACATGTTGGGGCTTCAGATCATCCGCGACAACACGCCGCACGACTTTATCATCTGCACAAGAAGCGACCAGGTCAACCTTCTGACGGCCATTCTTCAGGAAACGGCTCATAGAAGGGAGGCAAACGAAACAGCCGAAACAATATCGCGGATAAAGAATTTCCTTGAGGACGGAGACGAAGACATGCGGGCCGTCTACGATCAGTATCAGGCAGCGCTCCGCGAAAAGAAGGCCTTTGACCTCGACGATCTCATCCTGATGCCGATAGAAATGCTGCGCGATCATTTATTGCTGCAGAGATATAAAGACAGGTTCCAACATATCATCGTCGATGAGTACCAGGACATAAACCCCGCCCAGTACAGGCTTTTAAGGCTTCTTACGGGGGACAGCGGAAATATCTGCGTTGTCGGCGATGCCGACCAGGCGATCTATGCCTTCCGGGGCGCCGATGTGACAAACTTTCTTAGCTTCGGGAACGATTTTCCAGCCGCCCGGAGGATCACCCTGTCGCATAATTACCGCTCCGCTGCCGGCATCATCAGGGCATCGGACAGTATGATCTGCAACAATGCCCGGAGGATTGAACGTGAACTGCTTCCCGTGAGGGGAAAGGGGAAACCGATCACGATTGTCTCTGTGCCCGACGAGCGTGCAGAGGCCGAACTGGTTGTCGGCGAGATAGAGGCAAGGATCGGCGGCACGAGCCATTACCAATTGATGCGCGCGCCGCATCGGCAGGATTCCCCGGACGGCGCGTGCAGCTTTTCCGATTTTGCTGTGATCTACAGGACAAACGCGCAGGCAGAGATAATCGAGGAGGTCTTCCAGGCATCAGGGATCCCCTGCCAGGTGATCGGCAGCCGCCGCCTTTCGGGGAAAGGAACATATTCAGAGATTATCGGGGCCCTGAAGGATCGTGCGGCGGATATAGACCCCGGGAAGCTCGTGAATGCATCCTCCGTTGAAGAACTTATCAGGTCTGCGTTCAGCGAACTCGGTGCCGACGACAATAGCTTCCTCTGTCGGTTGCTCATAAACATCATCCCCCATAATGATGGCCCCGGCATACAAACCCTTCTTGATGCCGTAAATATGGTGCAGCTTCTTTTGCCCTCCGACGATTTTGATCCCGGAGCGGATTCCGTTGCCCTGATGACCCTCCACATGGCGAAGGGGCTCGAGTTCAAGGTTGTATTTATTGCAGGGGTAGAGGAGGGGTTGATGCCCTATTCCTGCCGGGAGGGATATGGAGACGGGGAAGAGGAAAGGAGGCTTCTCTATGTGGGCATGACGAGGGCGAAAGAGGAGCTTTTCCTCCTTCATGCACGCAGCAGGTTCCTCTACGGTAAAAGAACGACCCCCCAGCCGTCACCATTTGTCAGGGAAATACCGGGGGCGTTCACGCAGACGATAACGGTCCCTGATAGGGCAAAAAGACGTCATCAAAAGCAGATGAAGTTGTTTTAGGCTATTGACGCGGCCTTCTTAAAGTATTATTAAACAAATACGGAGGTGAAAAATGGAAAAAAGACTGGAAGACGTTATCGATCTGGCGATCAAAAGAGAAGAGGAGGCATTTGCGTTCTACACTGACATTCACAATAAGATCGAGGACAAAGAGGCGAAGGAGACGCTCAGATTTCTTGCAGAGGAAGAAAAAAGGCATAAGGAATTTCTCGTCAACTACAAAAACGGGAAATATGGTGAGAGCGGTCTTCGCATGAGCAGCGTCGTCAACTACAAAATAGCGGAATACCTCGAAAAACCTGACATCACAAAAGATATGGCGAGCAAGGACGTATATCTCGTCGCCGCACACAGGGAGACCAATTCGTACAATTTTTATACGGCCCTCGCCGGGGAGCATGCTGACGGCGAGACAAAGACAATGCTCCTGCGTATGGCCAACGAGGAACTGAAACACAAGGAAAAGGTGGAGTACCTCTACTCCAATACCGCCTTTCCTCAATTAGAGGGCGGATGACATTCTCGGGAGGTTGCCCGCAGCCACGCCCTTTATGTGGTTTCTTTTAAAGTAAAGGGCGAAAAGAGCCGATAATCTGTATAAGGGAACGATATGGCTTATACAACCACCACCTGTCCACACTGCGGTTTTGAGATGGCGCCGGATTACGATTACATCAACAAGGTAAAGGTGCTGGTCTGCACCAAACCTACCTGCCTTTACAGGGTGTATCCTGATTATCCCAGAAGAGGCGGCAACGAGGAGGTATGCTACTTTTGCGGGAGGCTTTTCGTGATTCCGCCGGATGGCGCAGGCATCGTCTGCCCTGAATGCAAGAACAGAATCACGCAGCAGAAAAGCGGCGCCTTGCAACTCCACAAAAGACCGCGCAAGCAGAATCAGCCGCGCTGCAGGACGTAAAGAATTCTTTAATCCAGAATACGCCACAAGAGCACCGGCACCGATGCTCATCCTTAAGGAAGATCCGGAATTAAAAAAATTCATTCTTTTTTAACTATAAGAATTGACAAGGGAAAGATAAAAATGGTAATAATATCTTCTTGTTTGGAGAATGTTCTTAAAGTGGTAAATTGAAATAGCTATGCAAGATAAGGAAACGCACACCGCAGAAGACCTTGAGATGCTGCGCCACAGCACCTCTCACCTCATGGCGCAGGCCGTACGGGAGCTTTTCCCGGGGGTCAAAGTGGCCATCGGACCGTCCATAGAGAACGGTTTTTATTACGATTTTGACTACGAACCGGGCTTTACCGAAGAGGACCTGCCGAAGATAGAGGCAAAGATGAAGGAGCTCGTCAAAAAGGACATCCCTATTGAAAAAAGGGTCCTGAAAAAGGACGAGGCCATGGATATGTTCGGGAAGATGGGCGAGACATACAAGGTCGAGCTTTTGGAGTCGATCGACGACCCCGAAGTAAATACCTACACCCAGGGTTCCTTTACGGACCTCTGCCGCGGGCCGCACCTTCCGTCAACGGGAAAGATTAAGGCATTCAAGCTCTTAAGCCTTGCCGGCGCTTACTGGAGGGGCGACGAGAAGAACAAGATGCTCACCAGGATATACGGGACAGCCTTCCCTGATGAGGAATCGCTCAACAAATACCTCAATTTTCTTGAAGAAGTGAAGAAGAGAGACCATCGCAAGCTCGGCAAAGAGCTCGAGCTTTTCAGCATCTCCGATGATGTCGGCGCAGGGCTTGTCATATACCACCCGAACGGCGCGCTGCTCCGTTACCTCCTTGAAGACTTCGAAAGAAAGGAACACCTGAAGAGGGGCTACCAGTTCGTAGTAGGCCCTCACATCCTGAAGCTCGACATGTGGAAAAGGTCAGGCCACTTCGACAACTACAGGGATTTTATGTATTTTACAAAGATAGATGACGTGGATTACGGCATCAAGCCGATGAACTGCCTCTCCCATATCATGGTATACAATTCAAAGGTAAGGAGCTACAGGGACCTCCCGCTCCGCTACTTTGAGCTTGGCACCGTATCCCGGCATGAAAAATCCGGCGTCCTTCATGGCCTCATGAGGGTGCGGGAGTTTACCCAGGACGATGCCCACATCTTCCTCCGCCCCGACCAGCTTCACCAGGAGATACTGGGCATAATTCGGTTTGTGCAGGATGTGATGGGCATCTTCGGCTTTGATTATGAAATGGAGATAAGCACGCGGCCTGAAAAGTCGATAGGCACGGACGAGGATTGGGACAAGGCGGAAAAGGCATTAAAGGAAGTCCTCGATGACCAGAAGCTCCCTTATGAGATAAACGAAGGAGATGGGGCGTTCTACGGGCCCAAGATCGACGTAAAGCTGAAAGACGCCATCGGAAGAAAATGGCAGTGCGCAACGATACAGTGCGACTTCGCCCTTCCCGAACGCTTTGACCTCCACTACGTGGACAGCGACGGGAAAAGGAAGAGGCCCGTTATGCTCCACAGGGTCGTCCTCGGGGCCATTGAACGGTTTATCGGCGTCCTCATCGAACATTACGGCGGGCGCTTCCCGGTCTGGCTGTCGCCTACCCAGGTAGTGATCATGAACATCACCGATGACCAGGAGCCGTATGTAAGGGAGCTTTATGACGCCATGGCGCAGGAAGGCATCAGGGTGGAAGCCGACTCGAGAAATGAAAAGCTGAGCCTCAAGATACGGGAGGGCGCTGTAAAAAAGGTTCCCTATATGGTAATAGTCGGCAAAAAGGAAATGGAGAAAAGATCCATTACCGTCAGGACAAGAGAAGGCGCCGAGCTGAAGGACATCACGGTGCAGGATCTCATAAGCAGGATAAATGAGGATAATACACTCAGGAGGTGAGCCCTATAGGAAAGGACACTAAGGACGTAAATATCAATGAGAAGATACGCGTCAGAGAGGTTCGGCTCATTGATGACAGCGGGAAACAGCTGGGTATTGTGGCAACGGTTGAAGCTCTCAGGATGGCGCGGGAACAGGACCTTGACCTGGTGGAGGTTTCTCCCAAAACAAACCCGCCGGTTTGCAAGATCATGGATTACGGCAAGTTCAAATACCAGCTTGCCAAGAAGGCCCATGAAGCAAAGAAAAAACAGGCGGTGATCCAGATCAAAGAGATGAAGCTGGGCCTCAAGATCGAGGAACATGACCTGACGTTCAAGATGAAGCACATGAAAGAGTTTCTCGGCGACGGGTACAAGGTCAAGGTGATTATCATGTTTAAGGGCAGGGAGGTGCTCCATATAGATATGGGAGAAAAACTTGCCCAGAAGGTTATCGAGTCAGTAAAAGACGCAGGGGCGCTGGAGCAGAAATTGAGATTTGACGGTAGGAATATCGTAATGATTTTTGCCCCGCTGTAAAGGAGGTTGATATGCCGAAGATAAAGACGCACCGGGGATTAGCAAAGCGGGTTAAGATAACAGCAAAAGGCAAGGTGAAAAGGGCAAAGGCATTTCACAGCCATCTTCTTTCCTCAAAAACACCGAAGATGAAAAGAAGGCTATCGAAATCTGACACTGTTCATCCCACAGATCTGAAGAGGATCAAGACATTATTACCATACTCATAAGAAAAATAGAGGTACAGTAAAATGCCAAGGGCAAAACGAGGATTTAAAGCAAGAAGAAGACGTAAAAAACTATTAAAGCTGGCGCGGGGCATGTATGGGACCAGGAAGAATGTTTACAGCGTCGCGAAGAGGGCCGTTTTCAAAGCCCTTAAATATGCCTACGCCGGGCGAAAACAGAGGAAGAGGGATTTCAGGTCCTTATGGATAGTGAGGATCAACGCGGCCTGCAGGGCGCAGGGCATCCCTTACAGCAGGTTCATCCATGGCCTGAAAGCCGCCAACATAGCGCTGGACAGAAAGTCTCTTGCCGAGATGGCGGTAAACGATCCGTCCGGGTTCGAGACCGTGGTGACAAAGGTCAAAGAGGCAATCGTTAACTGAGGGTGATCCTTGGATATTGGCGTCTTACAAAAGAGGGTCGATAAAGAACTATCCTCCATAAAAACGATAGACGATGTCAGGAAGGTGAAGGTATCACTCCTTGGAAGGAAGGGTGTCTTTTCCGAATACATCGAAAATATCAAGCTCCTCGACAAAGGGGAACGTAAAGGGGCAGGCCAGGAGATCAATGCCCTCAAGCTGCATGCGGAGAGCAGGCTTCGGGAGTTGGAAGATTTCCACGTCGAAGAAGAGAAGAAGAAACGGGAGGCGGCATCACTGATCGATATCACAATGCCCGGCAAGATGCCCCTGGCGGGGAAAAAGCATCCTCTTACCCAGACGCTTGATGAGATGATCAGGATTTTCACCACCCTCGGTTTTTCAGTCGCCGAAGGCCCCGACATTGAGCTTGAGTATTACAACTTCGAGGCGCTCAACATCCCGGCAGACCATCCGGCGCGGGATATGCAGGACACGTTCTACGTTCAGAACGGAGTTGTGCTAAGGACCCACACGTCGCCGGTACAGATACGGGTGATGGAGTCGCAGCTCCCCCCGGTGAAGATCATCGCACCGGGCACCGTCTATCGGTGCGATAATGACATATCGCATACCCCGATGTTCCACCAGGTCGAAGGGCTTATGGTAGACAAAAATGTAAGGTTCTCGGACCTGAAAGGCATCCTCAGCATGTTCGTTCAGGATATGTTCGGCAAGGACACGCCGCTTCGTTTCAGGCCGAGCTATTTCCCATTCACCGAACCGTCTGCAGAGGTTGATATCGGCTGCGTCATCTGCGGCGGGACCGGGTGCAGGGTCTGCAAGAATACCGGCTGGATCGAGATCATCGGCTCCGGCATGGTGCACCCGCAAGTGTTCAGGAACGTTGGCTATGACCAGGAAGAGATCACGGGATTCGCTTTTGGAATGGGCGTTGAAAGGGTTGCGATGATCAGATACGGCATTGATGATATCAGGCAGTTCTATTATAACGATGTCAGGTTCCTTTCGCAGTTTTGAGATAAAAAGATGAAAGTTCCTTTCGAGTGGCTTCGTGAATTTGTCGTTATCGATATGGATCCGCAGGACCTTGCGGTGAAGCTGACCATGTGCGGGCTGGAAGTGGAGGGGATGGAAAAACTTGAGCCGTCTTTCGACGGTGTAGTCGTGGCCGAGATCATCGGCATCGATAAGCACCCTGACGCCGAGAACCTTGTCCTGTGTATGGTCGATGCGGGCATGGAAACGCTGCCGGTCGTCTGCGGGGCAAAAAATATGGCCGTGGGAGACAAGGTTCCCCTGGCAACGGCAGGCGCAAGGCTGAAAGACGGTTTTGTCGTCGAAAAGAAAAAGATCCGCGGCATCGAATCCCTCGGTATGCTCTGCTCCGAAAGGGAGCTCGGCCTTTCTGACGACCACAGCGGCATCTTCATACTCCCGGACGAATGCGGGGTAGGCCACTGGCTCCACGAAGAGGACCTTGTCTGGGACGTGATCCTGGATATCAACATCCCGCCCAACAGAGGGGATTGCCTCTCCATGTACGGCATCGCCAGAGAGGTCGGCAGCATCCTTGGCCAGAGGGCAAAGCTGCCTGTTTTCAACCTCGAAGCAGACGCGGGCAAGAAGGTAAAGGACCATGTGTCGCTGACGGTCCTCAATACCGACGCCTGCCCCCGGTATGTCCTCCGGTTGATAAACGGCATATCCATCGGGAAATCACCGTTCTGGATGAGAAACAGGCTCATAAAATGCGGGATGAGGCCGATCAATACCATAGTAGACGTCACGAATTACGTCATGCTGGAGCTCGGGCAGCCCCTCCATGCCTTCGATTACCACAGGATACGCGGAAAAAGGATAGAGGTGAGGCTTGCCGACAAGGAAGCAGCCTTCAGGACGCTGGACGGCCAGGAGCAGAAGCTCCTCCAGGGAGATATCCTTATCTGCGATGGAGAAGGACCTGTGGCCCTTGCCGGCATCATGGGAGGAGAAAACTCGGAGATCTCAGAGGCCACGGAGGACGTGGCGCTGGAAAGCGCTTACTTTAATCCCCTCTATATCAGGAAGACAACGAGAAGGCTTGGGATCAAATCAGAGGCATCGCTTCGCTTTGAAAAAGGCATCGACATCGACAATGTCGGCTTTGCCGCTGAAAGGGCCATTTTTCTTATGAACATGCTTTCAGGCGGCAAGGTCATGAAAGGCGAGCGTGAGGTTCACGAAAAGAGGGAGCTGAAGGCGCTCTTCGTTACTTACAGCTACATTAACGGACTGCTCGGCACTCACATATCGCAGCAGGACATTACAAAGATACTGCGGTCCATCGACATCCATATCAAAAAGGAAGGCGAGGAAGGGCTCCTCATTACGATACCGAATTTTCGCCACGATATCGACGAGCCTGCAGATATTGTCGAGGAGATATCCAGGCTGTACGGCTATGAACGCATCCCTGCCACAAGGCCCGTTGCAGCCCTTTCGGGACAGAAACGGACCGCCCGGGAGGTCTCTCTTAACGCCGCAAAAGAGTTCTTCAAGGGGGCGGGGTTTTTTGAATTAATAAACTTTGCCTTTTTCAGCGAAAAAGATGCAGCAAACTTTCTGATCCCCCCATCGGACGAGAGGGCGTCCTTTGCAGGCATAGTGAACCCTATCTCCAGGGAGTATGCCGTAATGAGGACCTTTATCGCGCCCGGCGTGCTGAAGAGCGTTGCATACAACATCAACAGGGGCGCGAGAAATCTCAGATTTTTCGAGAAGGGCAAGGTCTTCTTCCTTTCCGGAGAAGGCAAGCCATACGAACGCACTGCGATCTGCTTTGCGATCACGGGCCGGGAGGCGGAGTTTTTCTGGCGGGATAAATATAGCGACTATGATTTTTTTGATATAAAGGGTATAATGGAAGGACTGATGGGGGCCTTCGGTGTTACATTTTCTTTGAGGAATACCGCGGAACCTTTTCTCAATCCACAAAGGGGGGCGGATATTCTTGTCGACGGAATACAGGCAGGGTGGATCGGCGAACTCAGGGAAGAAGTCCTGAAATCCTATGAAATAGAACAAAGTATCTATTGTGCTGAGCTGCAATTTGATATAATCTTACAAAAGGTGAAACTGGAGGTACAGTACCGTTCTATACCGCGGTTCCCTCAGGTCACGAGAGATTTTTCCTTCTTTATAGACGATTCTCTGCCTGTGGGGATGCTTACAGACAAAATCAGGGGGGTTTCGCCGCTCATTACGTCTGTAGATATTTTTGACATGTTCAAAAAAGAGAAGAGGAGCGTATCCTTCCGTGTCATCTTCCAGTCTTACGAGGACACCCTGACAGATGAAGAGGTAAACCGCTTGCAGGAGACTATCATTAAAGAACTTACAAATATAGATGGAATTTCGTTAAGGGCATAAGGAGGGCGTATGACCAAGATAGATATCGTTACAAATCTTTATGAGAAACTCGGATTTTCCAAGAGGGAGTGCGCAAATATCGTTGACACCTTTTTCGAGATCATCAAGGATACCCTTGAGAAAGGAGACAATGTGAAGATATCCGGGTTCGGCAACTTCTTTGTGAGAAAGAAAAAGGCCCGGCGCGGCAGAAACCCTCAGACAGGCGAAGAGATCAAGATCACCGAACGGCAGGTCCTCAGCTTCCGGCTCAGCCAGGTTTTGAAGGACGAAATTAACAACAAAAGTACAAAATGAACAGGGATATTCCTGATAGGGTATTCTACAGAATAAAAGAGGTCTGTACGCTAACGGGCCTGAAACCGCACGTTCTCAGGTACTGGGAGCAGGAGTTTAAAGATATCAAGCCCGTTAAGAGCCCTACGGGTCAGCGGTTGTATAAGAAGAAAGACCTCGAGATAATCTTTACAATTAAGAAACTGCTTCACGAGAAACGCTTCACGATCGACGGTGCAAAGCAGTACCTCGCCAACCACAAGCGCATCCTCAACGAGATCAGGGAAGACCTGACGGAGATCGTGGAGATACTAAAGAAGGAGGAATAATATTGAAGATAATTATTGCCGCCAGCCTCGCCTTTTTCATTTTTGGCTGCGCCGCCGGAACCGGAACTGTCTATATAGCAAAAACAGAATCGGAGAGCATCGAAAGCACCTATAATGATCCACGGGTCCAGTCATTGCATCAGAAGAACTCAGACCTTATCAGGGATATCTACTGGAGGTTGATCCAGTCCAACGTGGGCATCTACCGGAGGGGCATCGGCATAACGACCCTGACAGATCAGCACAATAAGCAGCTTCACTATCTCATGGTAAATATCAGGCCTTCGGACGTGTACTTCGATGAGAACTCAACAAAACCGGAAGGCCGTTTCTCCCAGGTTCTCATGACCGCATTCCCGAAATATTTAAAGTTCATCAAAAGCAGCGACCTTGACCGTGATGACATCGAAGGGCTGGCCTTCGGGATATACTGGCCTGTCCGTGATTACTCCCAGTGCAATACCTATGGCGGATTCATCGAGTACATTCACGTTTACTTCAGGAAAAATGACGCGCAGGATGTCCTTGAGGGAAGGGTGCCATACCCTGACAGCCTGAAGGAGGAAGTGGAGATCATCACCAGCCTTGACCTTAAGCCTGCAAAAAGCGTGAGGCCGGTCTTTTAAAAGTTCATAGCGGTATTTATGCAACATCCTTATTGTTCTTCAGCTTGTTCCTTAAATAGTTTAAGGCCCCGCCTTCTCTCAGCACCCTTTTGTCAAAATCAGAGGCATCAAGGATTGTTTCAAATTCGATATCTTTATTTACCACCTTTATCCTTACCTCGCCTTTATCAACCTGCGCGTATACATCGTCAATCGCACACACATCGTCCGCATCAACCCTGTTGTAGTCATCCTTATCCCTGAACAAAAGCGGAAGTATCCCGTAGTTGATGAGGTTTTCTTTGTGTATCCTTGCAAAGGATTTCGCGATCACCGCCTCAACACCCAGATACATCGGGAGCAACGCCGCATGCTCCCTGCTTGAACCCTGTCCATAGTTCTCTCCGCCGATGATCGCAGAGCTTTTCAGCCTTCTGGCCCTGTCCACAAACGCCTCGTCGGTATAGCAAAAGGTAAATTCTGCAAACCGGGGAATATTTGCGATGTACCGGAGGATTTCCGAGCTTGCAGGGATGATGTCGTCTGTTGTGATGTTGTCGCCCAGCTTGATCGCCACCGTTGCCTTCAAGGGATCCTTTAACACGCCCCTCTCCGGAAGCTGTGTAATATTATTCCCCCTTATGATGGATACCGCCAGGTTATCTTCCACGTCGCCGGGCGCAATGATCATGCTGTCATCCACTTTATACTCCTCCGGTTCATTGCAGCCTTTCAGGCAGTCTACGTCAAAGACGTCCCTCGGGTCGGTGATGCGGCCGGTTATTGCGGTCGCAGCCGCCGTCTCAGGGCTGACCAGGTAGATGGAGGCTTCATTGGACCCGCCTCTTCCCCTGAAGTTGCGGTTAATCGTCCTTGCGGCAACCCCGTTTTCGTGCGGTACCTGGCCGATGCCGATGCATGGGCCGCACGAGCATTCGAGTATCCTCGCCCCCGCCGAGACAAGATCTGCCAGTATGCCGTCCCGGACAAGGTGCTCCAGCACCTGCCTCGAGCCGGGCGCAACCGTCAGGTCAACATCCTTGTTCACCTTTTTGCCTTGCAGCATCCTTGCGGCCTTTGCTATGTCCGAGTAAGAGGCGTTTGTGCAGCTTCCGATGAAAACCGAATCTACTTTGACGTTCCGCGCGTCTCTTGCCTTTTTTACCAGATCGGGCATGTGGGGCTCTGCGACCAGAGGCTCAAGGCCGCCAAGGTCGATCTCAACCACTTTGTCGTATTCAGCGTCAGGGTCAGGCAGCAGCTCTGTCCAGTCCCGTTCCCTGTTCTGTGCCTTCAGGAAATCACGGGTAACCTGGTCGCTGGGAAAAACAGCCGTTGTGGCGCCAAGCTCGATGCTCATATTGGCTATCGTGGCCCTTTGCGGTATGGAAAGCGATCGAACCCCTTCGCCGGTGAATTCAAGGATGTATCCGATCCCGCCTTTTACGGAGAATATCCTCAGCGCCTCAAGGGCGATATCCTTTGCCGACACGCCGGGCCGAAGCGCCCCGGTCAATGCTATGTTCCACACTTTAGGCGGTGCAAGCTTAAAGCCTTCGCCCACCATGCACTTTGCCACGCTCAGGCCCCCGCTGCCGATGGCGAGCATGCCCAGAGCGCCGGACGTAGGCGTGTGGCTGTCCGCCCCAATCAGCACCTTTCCCGGCATGGCAAACCTCTGGCAGTGGAGAAAGTGGCAGATGCCGTTGCCCGGTTTTGAAAAATATATGCCGAACCTTTGCGCCGCAGTCTTGAGATACAGATGGTCGTCTGCATTTTCAGATGAGGTCGCGAGCGTGTTATGGTCGCAGTAAAAGACCGAGGTCCCGGCGCTTACCTTGTCGGCGCGAACGCTTTCAAGGATCTGGGCGGCCATGATCCCCGTCAGGTCGTGGCCCAACGTCTGGTCTACGCTGATGGTGATCTGTTTGCCCCCGGCCATGTCTCCGTCCAGGAGGTGGCTTTTGATGATCTTTTTCGTAGCATTCAATCCCATGTTCTTCTCCTGTGCTTCCTATCGGCCATCATTCCTTCGAGATCCTGTCAGCGGTCAACGTTCCCATCTCTACAGTGGTCACCTTTTTCATTCCTTCCATATAAATGTCAGGGGTTCTGTACCCGTCATGGAGGACCCTGTGAATTGCCCTGTCTATGGCCCCTGCCTCTTTCGAAAGGTTTAGGGCGATCTCCAGCATCATGCCAACCGAAGCTATGGTTGCCAGGGGATTGGCAATGCCCATCCCGTCAATGTCAGGGGCCGTGCCGTGGATCGGCTCATAGAGTCCAAAGTTGTTCTCGTTCAGGCTTGCAGACGGAAGCATCCCCACGGAACCGGTGGTTACCCCCGCTTCGTCGGATAGGATGTCCCCGAAGATGCTGGTCGTCAGGATAACGTCGAAGATATGGGGGTTGCACGCCAGCTCCATCGCGGCCTTGTCAACCAGCATATGTTTGAGCTCCACCTCAGGATAATCTTTGGCAACCTCGGCGACCTTATCCCTCCAGAGCCTTGAGGCCTCCAGGGCATTTGCCTTGTCCACGCTGGTAATGCTTTTGCGCCTTTTCATGGCGATCCCGAAGGCCATTCTGGCGACCCTTGTTATTTCCATGACGCTGTAGCATTCCACATCATAGGCCTCTAAGCCGTATTTGCCTTCACGACGTCCTTTCTCGTTGAAGTAGATACCTCCCGTAAGATCCCTGATGAGCATGAGATCGATCCCTTTTTCAATGACGCGGTTCTTTAGAGGCGAGTTCTCTTTAAGGTCTTCATATATTTTTGCCGGCCTCAGGTTTGCAAAAAGGTTGAATTCGCGGCGCAGCCTCGCCAATGCCCTCTCGGGCCTTTGCTCTCTCGGAAGGCCATCCCACTTTGGACCGCCTGCTGCTCCGAACAGTATAGCATCGCAGGTCTTGCATTTCTCAATGGATTCGTCCAGTATCGGCGTGCCGTACCTGTCTATGCAGGCGCCGCCTGCCAGCATATGCTCGTACCTGAAGGTATGGCCGTACACCTCTCCGATGCGGTTCAGTGCCTTTACGCCTTCGTCTACTACGTCCACCCCGATCCCGTCTCCGGGTATGACAGCTATTTTAAAATCCATTGATGATCCTCCTTCTGAGCACGAGCCCCTTCAGTCCCCTGCGCGCTCTTTCTTTTGCGATCTCTCCAATGCCTTCTTCCGCATCAACGGTTTGATCCCGCCTTCTTTGTACATGCCGATAATGAATTCGCTGGGAGGCTCGCCCTGGTGGACCGCTCCGGTTGTCACGTCAAGGACAGTGCCCTTCTCCAGGTCGATCTCTACCTCAGCGCCTTCGGCAATGGAATCCGGCAGGGTCGGGCAGAACAATACGGGCAGGCCGAGGTTGACGGCATTCCGGTACCAGATGCGCGCCGCTGATTTGACAACTACCGCTTTAACCCCGGACTCGATAAGGACGATGACCGCAAATTCCCGGCTCGACCCGCAGCCGAAATTATTGCCTGCCACGAAGATGCTCCCCACCGTCCTGAGCCGGTCCCGGAGCGTCCTGTCGGCGCCTTCGAGGGCGTGCTCCGCCATCTCTTTCGTGTCCTGGATGTAGCCGTACTGCCCTGGGAAGATCTGGTCCGTGCTGACATTGTCATGGTTGTAGACAACTGCTTTGCCAGAGATCTTCATATGTCATCCCTCCGCTTCACAGCCGCTCAGGGCTGGTCAGCTTTCCTGCCACGGCCGTTGCCGCCGCGGTGAGCGGCGATGCAAGGTAGACCTCTGCCTCGACGCTGCCGCCCATGCGGCCCGGAAAGTTGCGGTTGGCCGTGGACAGGCACTTCTCGCGCGCCGCTACGATGCCGCCGAGCAGGCCGGAACAGGCCCCGCAGCCCGGCGAAGTAATGGAAGCGCCCGCGTCGAGAAGGATCTGATAGTAGCCTTTCCTGATCGCTTGCTGAACGGTCTCCCTTGTCGCCATGGTCACAACCAGGCGGGTGCCCGCCGCGATCTTTTTCCCGGCGAGGGCTTTCGCCACCATTTCTACATCGTAGAGCTTTCCACCGGTGCAGGAACCGACAAAGACCTGGTCGATCTGAATGCCTTCCACATCCTCCACATTCCGGACATTATCGACGCTGTGGGGAAGCGCAACCTGTGGCTTCAGGCCTGTCAGGTCGAATTCGTATTCGGCCTCATACCGGAAGCCGGGATCGGTCTCATATACGGTGAAAGGTTCGTTGGTATGCCCCTTCACGTCGTCGGTCGTTGCCCTGTCGGGCCTGATGAATGCCGATTTGGCGCCCATCTCGGTGGCCATGACGGTGAGGACGGTCCTTTCCTCCATGGAAAGGGCTTCGACAACCGGCCCGGAAAATTCGATCACCCTGTAGGTCCCAAAGTCGGTGCCCAGGCGGCCGAGTATGCAGAGCGCGGCATCTTTTGCCATAATGCCAGCCCCCGGTTTTCCGGTCAGGCGGACATTGACCACATCCGGCACCCGGAACCACGTGGAGCCGTCGATCAGGACAGCGGCTATGTCCGTTGCCCCGAGGCCCGTGGCAAAGGCGCCGTAAGCGCCGTGGATGGGGGTATGCGAGTCTGTGATCACAATGACGCTGCCCGGCCTTGCCAATCCCCGCTCCGGCAAAAGGTTGTGGCCTATCCCTTCGTTGATCTCGATGAGGTGGCAGCCTTGCTCTCCGGCGAACTCCCGGAACGCCTTTTGCGCCTCCGCCACTTTCAGGTCCGAAGCCGGTGTGTTGTGATCGAGGAAGATATAGACCTTTCCGGGATCCCAGACCTTTGTGCCGAGCATCTCCCGGAATGACCTCACAGCGATCAGGTAAACGTCGTTGATGCCTGCAAGGTCTACCCTGGCGGTAACGATCTCGCCGGGGCGAACATGATCTCTGCCCGCCGCCGCTGCCAGTATTTTATGCACGGCATGCATAGCCGTTGCCGCCATATCCCTGCCCCTCCTTTTCCGTCGGGACTACAACACGGCTGTCAGCCTACGAAGCGGGTTAGCCACAAGCTCAGGTCAGGCACAAGCATCACCAGGATCAGCCCCGCCACAAGCATCAGTATGAATGGCCACACGCCCTTTACGATCTCTTTCAGGCTGCCGTCAGAGATCCCCATGATCACGTAAAGGTTCATTCCCACGGGCGGCGTGATAAGCGCAAGCTCCATGTTTATCGTAAAGATGATCCCGAACCAGACGGGGTCGATCCCCAGCTTTTCAATGACAGGAAAGAATATGGGCACCACTATAAGGATGATGGAGACCACCTCAAGAAAACATCCGAGAAAGAGGAGAAGGAGGTTGACCAGGACAAGGAACGTCCACTTGCCCAGTTCCATCTGGACGGCGAAATTGACTATCTTCTGGGGTATCTGGTTAATGGTAAGCACCTGGCCGAAGAAGACCGCGGCGCCGATGATCATGAATATCATGGCCGTCGTCTTCACCGTATCCTTCATGATGGCCGGGATATCTTTAATGCCAAGCCGCCGGTAGATCAGGAAGCAGATGACAAAGGCCATGAGGGCCCCGATGCCGGCTGCTTCCGTAGGGGTGAATATCCCAAGGTAGATGCCTCCGATGATCACCGGGGGCATTATGAGCGAAAGTGCGGCACGCTTGAACGCCTTCCACCGCTCCAGCCATGACGAGGGAATATCCCCTTCCAGGCCCGGCGTGCGGGATGCGTAGAACCAGCAGTAAAAGAGAAAAAACAGCGATATAAGGATGCCCGGAACGATCCCCGCTATGAAAAGCTTTCCCACCGACGTATCCGTAATGGCGCCGTAGATGATCATCGGCCCGCTGGGCGGGATCAGTATCCCCAGCGTCCCCCCGGCGGCTACAAGACCAAGCACAAAGGGCTTTTCGTACTTGTAGCGCAGCATGGCGGGGATGGCCGCAATGCCTATGGTCACGGCCGTGGCAGCGCTGGAGCCGCAGATAGCTGCGAATATGGAGCAGGTGACCACGGCGGTCATCGCTATCCCGCCGGGCAGGTGCTTCAGCCAGACATGGACGAAATCGAAAAGATCATCCCCGACGCCGCCCTTTGTCATTATATGCGCCATGAGCATGAAAAGGGGCACCGCCAGCAGCACGAAGTTGTCCATGGCGGCGTACATTGTCGACGGAAGAGTGGAGAGGCTCTGCCCGGTTAAAAGGAGGATCCCCACGGCAAGGGAGGCCAGCGATATGAAAACAGGAAGCCCGGTGGCGAGGATCACAAGGAGTATTGCGAAAATGATTATTATCTCCATCAGCGCCTCCCCGCCGCCAGCGATATAAGCTTGTTGATAAGCTGGAGGATCAGGATGCCCGACCCTACAGGCACAGCCAGGTGCGACAGAACGAGAGGAAAATCGATGGCGAGGGAGCGGCTGTCCATCTTAAGCGTAAGCGCAACCATGTCGATCCCGTGGTAAAAAAGGATCGACATAAAGACGATCCCCACAAGGTAATGGAAAAGCAGCAGGGCCCGCCTTATCCGCACAGGCGCCTTGGAGATCAGGATGTCGACCCCTATATGCGCATCCTCTTTCAGCGTGTACGCAGCGCCAAGAAATACCGCCCAGACCATAAGATAGACTGATATCTCCTCGGACCATCCGATGGGACGGTTGAAAATGTACCGGGCTATCACCGCGTAGCCGACTATCAACGTCATGATGCCGGTAAACACGCCTCCGATAACCGCCGCAAAGCCGGTGACCCTGTCGATAATCCTCTCCAGGAGCCGCACCATGCCATACCTCCGCTATTTTCCGATTTTTGTGATGAGGTCCACGAGCTCCTTGCCGTCCTTGCCGGTCTTTTCGAGGAAGTAATTCAGAACAGGCTTCTCCATGACCTCTTTCCACTCCCTTGCTTCCTCCGCAGTCTGGATGTGGATAACCATCTTCTTGTTCCTCAGCTCTTTCACCGCTGTATCTTTTGCCTGTTCGCTGTCCTCTATGCTCTTCTTTTGAGTTGCCAGCCCGGCATCCTTGATGATCTTGCGCAGGTCGGCAGGAAGGGAGTTCCAGAATTTCGGGTTGATGAAGACGCAGTGTGCAACGGTGAAGTTGTTCGACACGGTCCCGTACTTCTGGACCTCGTAGAAGTGGCGTGCCAGCGCTGCATCGGTGCCTGTGAGCCCTACGTCTATGGTGCCCCTCTGCAGGGCCGTATAGACCTCGGGGCCGCTGATGGGCATTGTTGAGGCGCCCAGGGCTTCCGAACCGAGGTTCATGATCTTCGAGGTCCCCCGCATCTTCTTTCCTTTAAAATCCTTCGGCCGAATAAGAGGGGCATTGTTGGAGGTGTATACGTTGGTGCGGCACTGCAATACCCACATAAGCGGCACCACGCCTTTCGCTTCCATTTTCTTGAAGAGTATCGCCCCCACTTCGCCGTTTAGCGCCTTTTCGATCACGGGCAGGTCGGTAATGAGGAAAGGCACAAGAAAGACGTCCATCACCGGAAGGACGCCCGCCCACTCGAAGTTTGTGGTCACTCCCGCCTCGATTGCGCCGGTAGCCACGGCATTGATGACCTCTTTCGGCTTGAAGGCCTGCGCCGCGGGGTAGATCTCCACTTCGACCTTGCCCCCTGTCTTCTGCTCTACCAGGCCCTTAAAGTACTTGATGTCAACGGCAATATGATGGGTTTCGGGCAGCTGGTGGGTGAGGCGCATCTTGTACGTGGCCGCGCCGGCAGGCAGCGCCAGCAGCATTGATACGATCACAACCAAAAGCATCTTCGTCGTCTTCATGTCTCTCTCCTTTTCTTATTTATTTGTTTTTTTGCAGGATCTCAAAAAGGTCGGCGCAGTAGAACGCCTCCGTCTCCCTCACCTTTGCGAGGCCCACAAGAGCATTGAAATCGCTGAAAGCGATCATCCTGTCAATACACCCTGCGGTAGTGCCGGTGGCAGCGAGCTCCTCCAGCACTTTTTTTACCCCATAGGCGGCGGCATAGATCGTTGAGAGCGGGAAGGTGGCGACGCTGTACCCTATATCCTGCAACTCCTTTGCAGTGAGGACCGGCGTCTTGCCGCCCTCTACCATGTTCGCCAGCATCGGGGCCTTTACCTCTCTGCAGACGCGCCTCATAGCTTCTACCGATTCCGGCGCCTCGATGAATATGAGGTCGGCGCCTGCCTCTTTGTACCTGTTTCCCCTTTCGATAGCTTCATCGATACCGTGGACCGCCAGGGCGTCCGTCCGGGCCATTATCACCAGGTCATTATCCTTGCGCGCATCAACAGCGGCCTTTAGCTTGGAGACCATCTCCTCGGCTATGATCACCTGTTTTCCTTCCATGTGTCCGCAGCGCTTGGGGAATACCTGGTCTTCAAGAAAGAGGCCCGCCACGCCGGCATTCTCGAAGAGCTTTACGGTCCTGGCCACGTTGGTTACGTTGCCGTGCCCCGTATCGCCGTCGGCGAAGACAGGGATACCGACCGCATCCACGATATACCGCACGTGATCCACCATCTCTGAAAGCGTAAGAAGCGACACGTCAGGCTTTGCCAGGAGGGAGCCCGATGCGGGGTATCCTCCCAGCGTGACCGCCTTGAACCCTGTTTGCTCGGCTATCTTCGCCGAGAGTGCATCGTATGCGCCCGGCAGCACAAGTATTTCCTTGTCCAGGATCAGTTTTTTAAAAAGTGTTGTCTTCTTCATTTTGTTGCCCCCTTCATTGGATAGGGATACTCTGTGCGAGTCATCCCGCCTATCTCTTTGATGCAAAGACTACCAACACCTTTGCCGGTTTATTCCCGACGGCTCTCGCATAATGCGGCTTGTTTGAATCAAAGTAGTAGCTGTCGCCTGTCTTAAAGGTGTATATTCTCCCGTCATAAAAGAACTCTTGCGTACCCTCAATCACGTAGCTTAGTTCCTGTCCCTCATGGACCAGTGGTTCAGAAGGAAAGTCGGAACCGACGGTCACTACATAACCGTCCATGAGCCGATCGGCCTTCCTGTCGTTAACCGGCTGATACACGTATGCGGGGCTTCCCGATGGCTTCGGAATGACCTTCCTCTCCGATGCCCTTACGATGGTGATGGACTGATTTTGGTTTTGGCCGATCTCGCCGCTTATGAGAAAGAAGACATCTACGCCGAGCACAAAGGCAATCTTGGTCAGGGTGCTGATAGGCGGTTCCCTCTTCAGCGTTTCTATCTGGCTGAGATAGCTTTTCGCGAATCCGGTCTTGGTCGCCATCTCATCGAGGGTCATCCTTTTTTCCTGTCTTATTGATCGAATACGCTTCCCGATGGCCACGCAGATGTTCCGCGCCTGTTCCTCCACCCTCTCCATTGTGAACATTTGTAAACTATTAGCAAACTATTGTCAAGAATTATTATGGGATCTCTTCAGGCCTTGCTGTGAGCTGTTTTTTTATTGTCAGCTCTGCTGTATGAGGATGATGCCGACTATCGTCATGATGATCCCGATAACCCTCTGCACGGTTACGGCCTCTCCCAGTATGGCGATGCTGAGGATCGCCGTTATCAGCGGGTAAGAGGCGGCTATGGGTACGATCTTCGAGGTCATGCCGGACCTGAGGAGATAGAAATAGGTCCACATGCCCACAAGGCCCGCCATAACTCCGCTTGCAGTAAAAAGAGCATAGTTCTTCAGGGAGACCTTTGTCAGTTCGTGGGCCCTTCCGGAAAAGATATACACGAGAAGCAGTATGACCGTGATCGCCGCGCTCCGGATGAGAACGCCGGTGAGCGGCTCCACTTCCTTCAATCCGATCTTTTCAAAAAGCGGCGTCGTCCCCCAGAGAAGCATTGTGACGAACAGCAGCGCAAATGAGATGACTTCCTGGTAGCTCATGTCAAGACCCCTTCCTGTGTCGTCGATATGTTCAATCCCGGGAACGGCGACGGGGTAAAGGAGAGGATAAATATGACCAGTATGATAAAGGCCAAAACCTTTCTCTTTGCATCGAGCTCCGTTTCGGTGTCTACGGGGTGCGGGTGGCGCATGCCGAAGATGAGGAGGATGACCACAAGGGTCAGCCAGCCGGGGTTATAAAAGGCTGCAAGCACGCCAAGCAGCACGATCGATGCCCCGAAGATCCATTTGCTCCGCTCGCCGAAAAGCGCATAGGCAACATGTCCGCCGTCGAGCTGCCCGACGGGCAGGAGGTTGAGCGCCGTGACAAAGAGCCCTACCCATCCGGCATAGGCGCAGGGATGAAGCACGAGGTCATGGCCCCCGGGGATGTCCCCTATGAGGATCTCCTGCAGGATCTTGAACAGCAGCGGGTCGCCGAGCTGAAGGTACGGCATGTTTGCCGGCACAGGCTGAACGTGCGACAATTTGATCCCGACGACGATAAAAGGTATGGCAATGATAAAGCCTGACAGCGGACCCGCGATGCCGATATCGAAGAGGGCCCTTTTGTTGACCATGACGCCTTTCATCTTGATGATCGCGCCGAAAGTGCCGAACGGAGAGAGCGGAAAGGGAATAAAATAGGGAAGCGTAGCGGGGATGCCATACCGCCTGCTCATGAAGTAGTGTCCCATCTCATGGGCGAGCAGTATCGACATAACGGCAACGCTGTATAATACTCCCCCTACAAAGACCGTCGAGGCGATAGTGAGAACGAAAAGTACGATGTGTATCATCTATTTCCTCAGGAGGCCATACTCGAGGTGGGTGCGGTCGTACCTGGTGCCCCTCTTTACGTTCACGTCAAAGCCCGCAAGCATATCGAGAAAGGAGATAAGATCCCTTGCAGACATCTTCCGGCTTGTTTGCGAAAGCTGGAAGGCATAATAAGGATGTTTGTAGGGGAGGTAGCGCTTCTGTTCCGAGGATCCAAGATCGAGCCCCTCCTTCCACTTGAGAAAGGTCTTCTTGAAAGAGGGGAACCCCTGTTCTGTGCTAAAGACCTCTTCCATATCCTTTGCCTGGAGCAAAAGCCGTATCTGGTTGACGAGATAGCTCTGAATGGCAAGGATATCTTCACCGTTTTCAAGGAGGTTCTCGAAGATGCCGATCATCTTCTGCCTGTCGAGCGCCGCAAAGGCCTCAAAAAGCCTCAGGAAGCTCTCCTCGTGTGTCTGCGTGACGATGGCGCGGACGTCCTTCGACCCTATCTCCTTCCTTTTCCCGACATAATGAACAAGCTTAAGGAGCTCGGATCCAAGGATCGATTCGTCCCTGATCCTCTCTTTTAAAAGATCAAAGCCTTCTTTTGACATCGTCTTTCCGTAGGACCTCACGACGCTGAGGACCTGTTCCCGGATGCGCTTTTCCTTGTCCTGCTCGAGCACGACCAGGTCGCCCCCGGTGGCCGTATGGAGGTCAGATGCCTTGCCGGTCGAATAGAGGATCACAAAGATCTTTTCTTTCAGGACGTCGAGCTGCCCCGTGAGCTCTTCAATACAGCTTTTTTCGGGATCAATAATCGCGAGAACGCGGCGGGGGTCGAGAAACAGGTTGGACGCATGCTCGATAATGGCCTTTCTCGCATCCTTCCCTGCAACAATTACCAGCTCAGGTTCATTGACGAAGCGCTTTGCGAGGGCATGAATATCTTCAAGGACATTATCTTTCGATCCGACGGCTATGGTGAGTTTGTTCATGTGTTGCCAGATTGCTATACGTTATACTTCTTCTTCAGGAACTCAAGCCCTGTCATGGGGTAGAGGGCATAGATCAGGATATCGCCCATATCGTCTGTGATGCCCTTCAGCGCCTCCCGCGCACCGGGAAGCTCGGGTTCGATGATGTCGCCGGGCCTTGTTTCTATCGGCGTATGGCCCTTTGCGTAGCCTTTCAGTGCCTTCTGCATTATCTCGTCGCTTACCGGCGCCGGAGGCTTCCCGTACAGCCCGTAAAAGTAGTCCTTCACCTCGTTCGATATCATCTTATAGCGGCCTGCGACGACATTGAAGACAGACTGGACGCCGACGATCTGGCTCGTAGGGGTAACGAGCGGCGGAAACCCCATGTCTTTTCGTGTTGCCGGTATCTCCTCGTAGACATCTTTCAGCCTGTGGATCGCCTTTGCCTGTTTGAGCTGGCTTACGAGGTTGCTTATCATGCCCCCCGGTATCTGGTGCATCAGCACGCCGATGTCGATGACAGAGAACTTTGTCGTGTCTGCAAAGGACATATATTTGGGGATTATGGTTTCGAGGTAACTGTCGACCTCGGCTATCTTCCCGAGATCAAAACCCGGGTCCTGGGGCGTCCCCTTAAGGGTTACAACGAAAGGCTCCACCGCGCAGTGAGAGGACCTGAGCGCAAAAGGGGCCAGGCATGTATCGATCCCGTCCGCGCCCGCCTCGATCGCCTTCAGTAAAGACATGGAGGCCATTCCGCTCGTGTAGTGCGTGTGGAGATGTATGGGAATCGTGAGGTTCGCCTTCAGCTGAGAGATCAGCTCGAAGGCGTCATAGGGAGAGATGATCCCCGCCATATCCTTTATGCAGAGCGAGTCGGCGCCCATATCCTCGATCTTCTTTGCCTTGCCTATATAATAGTCTATGTTGAAGATCGGCCCGCCGAGCCTTTTCTCTGTCAGGGAGTATGAGATCGCCCCCTGGATGTGCTTGCCGCATTTCCTGATCGCCTTGAATGCAGCGATGAAGTTCCGCTCATCGTTGAGCGCGTCGAAGACCCTGAAAATGTCGATGCCCACCTCGGCTGCCTTTTCAACGAATGCGTCGACGACGTCATCGGCATAGTTCCTGTACCCCACGAGGTTCTGGCCGCGCAGGAGCATCTGCAGCTTTGTATTGGGCATCTTTTTCCTGAGGCGCCTGACCCTTTCCCATGGATCTTCGTTCAGGAACCTTGTCATTACATCGAACGTCGCGCCGCCCCATACCTCCATAGAGTAAAAGCCGATGCCGTCCATTGCGGCGGCTATGGGGAGCATGTCGTCGGTGGTCATCCTTGTCGCAAAGAGCGACTGGTGGCCGTCTCTCAGCGTCAGGTCTGTAATGCGGATGGGTTTTGTCCCCGGCATCGTCAACCTCCTTGGGAAAAGTGTGAATAAGTATCATGTCTGCCGTTAAAAATCAATGGAATTTTTCCGATTTGTCTGCTATCTTAATGGTCACGGGATGTAGCTCAGCATGGTGTAGAGCGCTTGCTTCGGGAGCAAGAGGCCGCTGGTTCAAATCCAGTCATCCCGACCATACTTCAACGGTGTAGCAAGAACCTCGTTCCTCGCATCTCGATCCTTGTTTCTTGAATAGAATCTGGCCGGCATCGAGCATCTGGTTTTTTCAACCTTGAACGTTGAACATAGAACATTGAACAGATTTTTGCTCACGACTTACGCCTTCGGATTTTCCGCTATCAGCTCGAAGAACTCCCGGCAGGTGCCTGGAATATCCTCCGACATGGTAATGGCCGTCACGACCGCAACGCCGTGCGCCCCGGCTTCGATGACGCTGCGGCAATTGTCAGGGTTGATCCCCCCGATCCCGATAACGGGGAGGCGGGTGCTTTGCCGTATCTGCCTGACCCCGTCAAGGCCTGGATAATGCCCGAGGTCTTTTTTTGTGCTGGTAGGAAACACGCCGCTCACGGCGAGGTAATCGGCGCTGTCCTTCTCTGCCTGAAGAGCCTCCTCAATGTTTTTTACAGAGACCCCGATAATAACATCCTGTCCAACCATTTTTCTGGCTTCAGTTACAGGCATATCTTCCTGTCCGAGATGGATCCCGTCGGCGCCGACCGCCTTTGCCACCTCCAACGAATCATTGATGATCAAAAATGCGCCGTGGGCGCGGGTCAGCTTCAGCGCCTCTGAAGCAAGCCTGATGTAATCCGGCGCGGGCAACTCTTTTTCCCTCACCTGGATGATCTTCACTCCGCCCCGAAGGGCAAGCTTCACCTGTTCGAGCACGGAATACCCCCTGTGCAGGCGGGGATCGGTTACGAAGTATAACCGGTAATCATTTATAGTCGGTTTCTTCATTTTAGAAAATAAACACAAGCTTTCAGCTATCAGCTATCAGCTATCAGCTTCTAATAAATAACCAATCACCAATAACCAAGCTCCAGATAATATCCAATAACCAATTTTTAATAACCAAACTGGAAACTTCCCTGTTTTTATCCAGTATACATAACTTAGGGTATGGTGTCGGGTTATCCTTAAGCAAACCGTCGTGAGGCAAGGAAGCTTGGTCTTTTGCGAAGCAAAAGTTCCGAAGCCGAACGCGAGCGAATGAAGCCGCAGGAGCGGAATGAGCGTGTTTGCTGGGGATGACCCGACACCATACACATCCTCATGGACAATCCGCCGTCTTGATCCTCAGCCTTTCCATCATCGCCTCTTCAGGCAGGCCGTACAAGGCATCGTAGAGCGCCGCCTGGAAGCTCCCCGGCCCCTTTGATAAGCGGGCCGCCTCTTCCCCTGCAAGCCCGTAGTATCCGAGGGCGCAGGCCGTTGCAATCAGAGGATCGGGTTCAACGGCGCAGAAGCATGCGATCACCGTTGTTGCCGCACATCCTGTCCCGGTGACGAGCCCGAACATGGGATGCCCGTTATGGACCTCTATGGCCTTTTCTCCATTTGTGATGAAGTCGATCTCCCCGGTAACGGCGACCACCTTTTTCAACTCCCTCGCCAGAGCGTGCGCGCCATCGCGCACCGCGTCAACCGTCTCGAGGGAATCGACCCCCCTGATCCTGACCTCCTTGGCGACGGAAAGCAAAGACATCACCTCCGATGCGTTGCCCCGTACCACTGTTATGGGCACCTCTTCCAGGATCCTCCTTGCGGCCTCGGTCCTGAGCGGGGTGGCACCGGAGCCGACGGGGTCCAGTATGATCGGGATGGCCCGCTTGCCCGCGGCCTTTCCCGCCAGGATCATAGACTCAACCCAATAAGGGGTCAGCGTCCCGATGTTTATATCCAAGGCATCGGCGAACGCCGCCATGGCCTCCATCTCTTCGTGCGCATGGGCCATGATCGGCGAGGCCCCGACGGCAAGCGTCACATTCGCCGTGCTGTTCATTACGACAAAATTGGTTATGTGGTGCACCAGCGGCTTGCGCCTCCTGATCTCACGCAGCATCTCCACAGTCTTTCTTGAAAATTCATAATCGTTCATTGCGCCTGCCTCTCCCCGATAGGATCAATTTTTTTATCGTTTAAGGACTTTTGTATGGTGCCGCCGCCTGCCACCGTGTCACCGGAGTAAAAGACGATCGACTGGCCCGGGGCGATCGCCTCCTGGGGCTTAACAAATTCAACTCTGACCGTTCCATCTCCTTCCGGGTCGAGGGTGCACTCAGCAGGCATGCTCCTGTACCGTATCTGCGCCTGGAGCCGTTCGCCCCTCAGGGCGCTGAACGGGAGGATCCAATGAAGGCCTCCGGCAACAAGCCCTGTGCGGCGAAGAGAGCCTTTTGGCCCTGCAGTGATCTCGTTGCGCCCGGCGTCTACGCGAAGGACATAGAAGGGCTCCTTCATGCCCGCCAGGTTGAGCAGCTTGCGCTGTCCCACGGTATAGCGGCCAACGCCGATATGTTTGCCGATCACGTTGCCTTCTTCATCCACTATATTGCCCGGCCTTCCCTTTCCGCCGAGGAGAACGCCGTAATCATCCCATTCCAGGAAATCCTGGCTTTCCGGTTTTTCCAGATGCTCCTCAAACCCCGCCTCCCGGGCGATGGCCATTATCTCGTCCTTGCGGTAATCACCGAGGGGAAAGATGGTCCTTTCAAGCTGCCGCTGCGAGAGCCTGTAAAGAAAATAGGACTGGTCTTTCGCCTTATCGATGCCGCGCTTTAAAAGGTATCTGCGCTCAACAGGATCATGGGCAATTCTTGCATAGTGGCCTGTTGCGAAAAGGTCGAATGCGATCCCGCTTTTCGCCGTTTTTTCAAGGAGCGCCCCGAACTTGATCATCGAATTGCATGTCACGCAAGGGTTTGGCGTCTTTCCGTTTGTGTACTCCCTGCGGAAATATTCAACGACCGTTTCCCGGAACTCATCGCTGAGGTCAATTACATGGTGTTCAATCCCCAACTGTACGGCGGTTGCCTGAGCGCCGGCTATGCTATATGCCTGACCGGGGCCGTAACATCCGCTCTTTGTCGCCGCGCGCTGCACGGAACCGTCCCAGATCTTCATCGTCAGGCCCACTACTGCGTACCCCTGCCTTTGCAGGAGAAGGGCTGCCATCGTTGAATCAACCCCGCCGCTCATGCCGACTGCGGCTATCTTTTTCCCTGTCCTGTTGATATTCATGGTCGCCGGACTATATTGTATCGATTGCTGTGCTGTGAGTAAATACCTATATTCCCTCGAATAATTCTGTTGAAAGATAGCGCTCCCCTGCATCCGGCAGGATGAGGACGATCGTCTTCCCTGCGTTTTCCGGCTCCATGGCAATTCGTATTGCCGCGTGCGCCGCAGCGCCGCATGATATGCCGCTTAAGATGCCTTCTTCCCGCGCCAGGCGGCGCGACATTTCCATGGCCTCGTCGTTGCTTACCGTTTCGATCCTGTCGATGAGAGAGAGGTCAAGCACCTTCGGCACAAAGCCGGCGCCGATGCCCTGGATCTTGTGGGGACCGGGTTTTAATTCCTCGCCCTTTTGCGCCTGGGTGAGTATCGGCGAATGGACCGGCTCCACGGCAACGGATGTAATATGCCTGCCCCTGGCCTTCTTGAAATAGCGGCTTATCCCGGTTATTGTTCCGCCCGTGCCGACGCCGCAGACCAATATGTCCATCTCTCCTTCGGTGTCGTCCCATATCTCCACCGCCGTAGTTGCCTCATGGATGGCCGGGTTTGCGGGGTTTTCAAACTGCTGCGGCAAAAAATATCTGGCCGGGTCGCTCTTTGCGATCTCTTCGGCCTTATCGACAGCGCCCTTCATCCCCTTCGACCCCTCGGTGAGGATAATGTCCGCCCCCAGCATCTTTATTACCTTCCTGCGCTCGATGCTCATCGTCTCCGGCATTGTGAGGGTCAACCTGTAACCGCGGGCTGCCGCGACATACGCAAGCGCGATGCCGGTATTGCCCGATGTGGGCTCGACGATCTCCACGCCTGCCTTGAGCCTGCCGGTCTTTTCGGCATCCCAGATCATCGAGGCTCCTACGCGGCATTTTACTGAATAGGCAGGGTTCCTGCCTTCGATCTTGGCAAGGACAGTTGCCCTTGCGCCGCCGGTCACCTTATTGAGCCGTACGAGAGGGGTCCTGCCGATAGAATAGGAATTGTCCTCGTAGATCCTCATGTTTTAACCCCTTTCATGGGTAAACTCTCGTAATGAATAATATACATGCTCAGCCTAAGATCTGTAAATAACCAATCACCAATATTCAATAACCAAACAAAACCTTATGGGAACAGCTTCCAGTCTGGGTATTCGGTCATTGGTCATTGGGTATTAATTGGTGATTGATGTTTGGTTATTGGCCGTTTTTGTAAAATATCCCCCCTGCGAAGCTGACCGATGATTTGCCGTCTGTCCACTGTTGATAGCTGACTACGTCACAGGCGCTGTCCTGCAGCAGACAGAGCTGGAAGAAGATCGGCGTGAGGCCGCATATCCTCCTCGAATCCCCTTCTGTCCTTATAGTCTCGAAAAATCCTTTCGGATCCACGTTGCTCACGGAACCGAGCATTGCCTCATCCTTTCCTTTTGAAACGGCAAGGGTACCTATGTCAAGGGCGTATTGGTCCCCGAACTGCGCACCGATGTGCGCGAGGTCGGCGCCGGAAATAATGACATATGGCCTGCCGTAGCCCTGAAGGACTGCCCTGAAATTCTCCACGATGCCGGCGATCTCTCCATCGTCTATGCCTTTTTCGCCTTCTATGTATTCCTGCATGGAGCCTGTGAGAATGGGGAGCATCTCGAAATCGTTGTTCATCATGAACTGTATCAGGGGGAGCTGAAGCTCAATGGAATGTTCGTTCCTGTGCGGCCACTCATCGATATATTGTTTCAGAACGTCATTTTCGCGGATCAGGCTGCAAAGCCCCTCGGGGTGGGGGATAACATCAAGGGGCGTTGAAAAATCCTTCGCCGATATGCACCAGATCCTGTCTGTGGGTCGATGGCACGTCCCCAGGACAATGATGAGGGGTTTTTCAACAGACCTGAGGTGCCTGTACGTCTCCCTGTAGACCTCCATGCCTCTCGGATAATCTATGTGAGGGGCGAGGATGCCGGTTATCTCCCTGCCTTTATAACTTCTGCCGTCCGCGCCCCTGAACATCTCGTCGAGGAACGCGATAAGGTCCATCCTGTTCGCCGCATAGCTCTTGCCGGCAAGAAACGGCTCCCTTACCGGGGTCTTTACGTATTCCTCGCGCATCCGCGCGAGGCAATCCGCGTAGTGCTCATTGAAAAGGAGGAGGTGGGAATCAAGGGCATCGACAAGCCCCTGTATATCTTCCAGGTAGATAAGTTCTCCGGAAACCCTCATATACTCTTCCTGAATATCCCTGAGGGCCCTTGTTCCGTCCATGAGGGAGATTATGAAGGCCACTTCTTTCTGCACGATGAATGCATGCTCCGTTATCCCTTCCGTGTCCCTGAGCAGTATCAGCTCTTTGCCGTCCTGGACGATCGGGTGCGCCTCGATCCATCTCAGCTTCGGATTTTCCATGACAGTTTATATACCATATCCACAGGGAAAGGCAATGTGAAACGTAGAAGACCCGTATATTGTATATCGTAATTCGTATATCGCACACTGAGGTTCTGAAGAAAACGTTCGGCGTAATCCGTTCGGCGTCCGGCGATTTTTGACTCTCTGCTCTTCGCTGCCTTTCTCCCACTACGATTTACGATTCACGACTTACGAGATCCTTCTTGGCGTTTCACCTTTCACAGTATCGAGTGGCCTGTTTGTCAAAAAACAATGTAATATTTTGCAGCCCGTTCTTGAGCGAGAGGGGGTGGCTCCGGCAGCTTTGCTGCTGGAGGGGGCGACGTGAGCCCCAAAAAACATAATATAATATTCTATAGCGAATTCTTGAGCGAGAGGGGGTGGCTCCGGCAGCTTTGCTGCTGGAGGGGGCGACGTGAGCCCCAAAAAACAATTGACAAGATTTCTTCAAAATTTAAGAATGAAAATAAAGGGGGCGCCACAATGATACATTATGCCTGGATCATAGCTTTTACGGGAACCCTGGTCACCATTCTTGCACACGGCTTTGGGAGGATGTCCTATTCCGTCATACTGCCGTCAATGAAAGACGGCCTTTCCCTAACCTACACCGAGTTGGGCTCCATCGCCATGGGGAATTTCATCGGCTACCTGTCGCTTGCGATCATTGGAGGCTTTCTTGCCGCCCGTTTTGGCGTGAGAAGGGTGGTCTTTATCTCCCTCCTCGTTATAGGCATCAGCCTTTTCCTCACCGGGTTCTCAGAATCCTTTGTATTTGCCTTTTTCATGAGGCTTATCAGCGGTACCGGCAACGGAGGCAGCTATGTGCCCATCATGGCGCTGCCCGCGGCATGGTTTGTAATGAAAAAAAGGGGTCTGGCAACAGGCATAGTCTCCGGCGGCATAGGCGTCGGCCTTTTCCTCTCAGGAATACTCCTTCCCCCTGTTATTTCTGCATTTGGAAAGGATGGCTGGAGATATGGGTGGTTTTTTATGGGCATCGCCGTGTTCATCCTCGCCTTTGTCTGCTATGCGTTCCTGAGAAATAGCCCGAAGGAGAAGGGCCTTTCCATGTATGGGGGCGAAGAAGAACAAAAAGGGGGGGCCAAGGTCACGCTCTTTTCCGCATTCAGGGATGTCGTCGTAGAGCCTGAGATATGGAAGCTCGGCAGCGTATACTTTATGTATGGCTTCTCCTATATCATATACCTCACCTTTTTTGTCGCATATCTTACCAAAGAAATGGGCGTTGCTCCTGTTGCGGCGGGGCGGATATTCGCAGTCCTCGGCATCTTCAGCATATTCTGCGGGGTTATATGGGGCTGGATATCGGACGTCCTCGGAAGGAGACATGGCTCGATGTTCGCTTATCTGACGCTCGCCCTTTCCTATGTGGTTTTTGCGTTCTGGAAGGACACCGCAGGGTTTTATATATCCGCTGTGGTGTTCGGCATTACAGCGTGGTCGATCCCCACTATTATGGCAGCGGCTTCAGGTGATGCGGTGGGGGGAAGGCTGGCGCCGGCCGGCCTGGGTTTTGCTACGCTGTTCTTTGGAATAGGCCAGGCATTAGGGCCTGTAATCGGCGGGTGGCTCAAGGACTCCACGGGAACGTTTACAAATGCCTTTATCCTTGCCACCATAGTTTCATTGATCGGGGCCTTCGGGTCGTTGATCCTGAAGAAGAAGACGGTATGAACCCGTGAGGCGTCAGGCGTTAGTCGTAAAGGGTTAAACCCCTCACGCCTTACGACTCACGACTTACGGATTCACGCGCTGTTTGAGCGCTTAAGGACGATTATGCAAGAGGGCAAGACCTTTACTGTCCGTGATCTTCCGAGGTCTGAAAGGCCGCGCGAGAGGCTTATCAGGTTCGGTGCGGACAAGCTCTCCTCGCAGGAGCTCCTGGCCTTGGTGGCCGGCCGCGGTGTTCCAGGCAGGTCCGTGATGACCATTGCCCAGGAACTGCTGGCAAGGTTTGGCAGCATTCAGGGGATAAGCAACGCGACGATCGAAGAGCTGTCGCGTATCAAGGGGATCGGCACAGCGAAGGCGGCGCAGCTGAAGGCAGTTTTCGAGCTCGGGAAAAGACAGGAGCTTGAAAGAGAAACCAACTATGAAAGTTACGACATCAGGGACCCTCAGGGCGTTGTCAGGGCCGTTCGTAAAACCATTAAAGACAAGGCAAAAGAACACTTTAAGCTCATCCTTCTTAATACGCGCAACAAGATCATCGGCCTTTCCACCGTTTCCATAGGCACCCTCAATGCAAGCCTTGTCCATCCCAGGGAGGTCTTCAAAGACGCGATCAGGCACAGCGCTTCATCGGTAGTGGTAGCCCACAACCATCCATCCGGCAACCCTGAACCATCGGAAGAAGATGTCAAGATCACCCGGAGGCTTGTCGAATCCGGCAAGATACTCGGCATTGAGGTCCTTGACCATATCATAATCGGGAAGGACGCCTTCGTCAGCTTAAAAACAAAAGGGCTGCTATAGATTCCATATTTTATTTGACCGGCGCAGACAATTAATGATATTTTTTTTCGTCTTGCAAAGATACAAGAAGGCTGTAAAGGAGGACAAGGGAATGAAGAAAGCGCTGCTGTTTTTCATGATAGTAATGGTTTTGGGATGGATAGGGCACGCGCCTGCCGCTGAGCCAAACCTGAAAGAGGGCATGTGGGAGATGACCTTCAAGAGCGAGATAAAAGGAATGCCGATGCAGATGCCTGCCACAACAGTAAGGCAATGCATCACCAAAAAGGATGCGGTCCCGCAGCAGAAGCCCGAGCAGGGGCAGGAGTGCAAGATGACGAGCACAAAGGTAACCGGCGACACCATTTCCTGGACCATGAAGTGCGTCAGCAAGGATGCCACAGTCGACAGCGACGGAAAAGTAACATATAAAGGAAATTCATCGGAAGGCGTAAGCAATACGACGGTAAAACAGAAAGGCCAGCAGCCTATGCATATGACAAGCAGTTGGTCAGGGAAATGGATAGGGCCATGCAAGTGAGCTCATGGCTCATGGCATAAATAATAACAAGGATCAAGGAATGGTTAAGGTATGACAAAGATAAAGATAAAAAAGACAAAGAAAAGCAGGATCAAAGAAACTGACTTCGATCATCTCGAGTTCGGCGAACAGTTCTCTGATCATATGTTCATCACTGAATATGGCGACGGCACGTGGAACGATCCCCGGATAATCCCCTTCGGGAAGCTTTCGTTTCTCCCCAGCCTCACCGTGCTCCATTACGGCCAGGCTGTTTTTGAAGGGCTCAAGGCATACCTGACTGCCAACGGCGGCGTCAACCTCTTTCGCGCCGATAAAAACCACGAACGGCTCAACATGTCCTGCGAGAGGCTCTGCATACCGCCGGTTCCGCTGGACCTGTTCATGGAGGCCTTGAAGAAGCTCGTGGCGATTGACCGCGCATGGATACCGAACAAGCGGGGAAATTCTCTCTACATAAGGCCCTTCATCTTCGCGACCGATGACTATATCGGCGTCCGGGTCTCCAAAACGTACGCATTTATCATTTTTACGTCCCCTGTCGGCGCGTATTACAAAGAAGGCCTCAATCCTGTGAAGCTTATCACGTCAGGTGGCTACTCGCGGGCGGTCATAGGAGGGCTTGGCGAAGCAAAGACGCCTGCCAACTATGCCGCATCTCTTTTGCCGGCAGAGGAGGCGAAGAAGCAAGGCTTTACCCAGGTGCTATGGCTCGATGCCATTGAGAAGAAATATATCGAAGAGGTCGGCACGATGAACATCATGTTTCTCATCAATGATGTGCTCATCACGCCGCCCCTTGAAGGGTCGATCCTTGGAGGCATAACGAGGGATACGGTGCTTACCCTTGCCAGCCACTGGGGCGTCAAGATCGAGGAGCGCAGAATATCCATTGAAGAGGTCATCGAAAAGGCAAAATCAGGAGCGCTGCAGGAGGTCTTTGGAACGGGTACCGCAGCGGTGATCTCGCCTGTGGGCTGGATACAGCATATGGAAGAGATGGTTACCATCAATAAAGGCGGGATCGGCCATTTTTCCCAGAGGCTCTACGATGAGATAACCGGCATCCAGTATGGCGAGAAACCGGACATATTCGGATGGTGCTATCAGGTCTGAGATCCTGGTGCTTGAATAACCAAACACCAATAACCAAGCTCCAATTAATCACCAATACCCAATATTCAATAACCAAACAAAAACTTTATGGATTGCTTCACGTTTGGATATTCGGTCATTGGGCATTAATTGGTTATTGATGTTTGGTTATTGGTGATTGTTCTTAAAAATATATGACCGAGATATCCCTCTGTTTTTTTGCTTTCCTTGCCGGCTTCATAGACTCTGTTGCGGGCGGCGGGGGGCTTATCCAGCTTCCCGCGCTTTTCATCTTTCTCCCCGACCTTCCCGTGGCGATGCTGCTCGGCACAAACAAATTTGCATCCATATGCGGCACATCGATAGCCGCGGTCCAGTACGCGCGGCACATAAAGATCAACTGGGCCGCCACCTTTCCTGCGACAGCGAGCGCCCTTTTGTTCTCGTTCCTCGGGGCACGGGTTGTGACGCTTCTGGACCCCGGGATCATGCGGCCCCTTGTTCTCGTCATGCTTATCGGCATTGCCGCCTATACCTTCTTAAGAAAAGACTTCGGCTCGCTGCACGTGCCGAAGCTCGGAAGCGTCAAACAGCTTTCCGTCAGCATTGCAACAGGCATGGTGATCGGTTTTTATGACGGGTTCTTCGGCCCCGGGACAGGGAGCTTCCTTATCTTCGTGTTTATAGGGATCTTCGGCTTCAGCTTTCTCGCTGCATCGGCATCTTCCAAGGTGATCAATTTCGCCACGAACCTGTCGGCGGTGCTCTACTTCGGGTTCACTCACAACATCTTATTCAAAATAGCCATACTCATGGCTGTTTTCAACATATTGGGGGCTATCGCCGGAACAAAGCTTGCGATCCTGAAGGGAAACCGCTTCGTGAGGATATTTTTTCTGTTTATCGTGTCTGCGATGATCGTCAGGCTGGGGTATGATGTGCTGATGAGATAAGGCAGCACCCGTAAGGCGTGAGGCGGAAGACGTAAGGGGAAAAATCGCCTAACGGCTCACGCCTTACGATTTACGGGTTTAAGAATACTTCTTCCTCACCTCTGCAAGCTTTGCGAAGTGCTTTCTTTCCTCTTCGATGATGAGGTCGACCTCGACGCGGTCTTTCTCCGCGAGAAATTGCTTCACCTCCTGGTAATAGAGGATGGAGTCCATCTCCCGCTCCATGGCAAAATCTATTGCCGACAGCGTATCTTTTATCTCGGGCAGCGCTGCGTCGCGGAGGTCTTTCCTGAAGATCACCTTGCCGTCTATATAATCCCTGAGATATGCGAGATATTCACCCTTATATGTTTCGGGCACGCTTGACTGCTTTATCGTCGCAAGCATGTCTGTGAATATCCTTTTATGCCGTATCTCCTCATCGGCAAGGCGGTTGAAGATATCCCTCGTGGCGTCATCTTCTGCCATGAGCGCCGCTTTATGATAAAATATTTCCCCGTCCTCCTCGATCCTGATGGCAAATTGAAAGATGTCGCCCGGTTTAAATATATTCATCGTCCCCTCCTTTATGTCCTTCCCGTGCCGGCATCATGCCGGCGCAGTCGCCGCATTGCCCCGCATGCCCTGACAGCATTATTATATTGAATATTGCTTGCATTGGCAATGTTTTTAGGGAGCCCTGTGAATTTGGTTGGAAACTCTGTCCGTTCGTGATATCTTCGATCAGAAGCAATGCGGCGATACAAAAAAGAGATACAAGACATTCATGCTATTATCAATCTTCTCCAGACAGCCCACGTGGGCAGGCTGGGCACCGTTGGCAGGGATGGATACCCCATGATAAAGCCGCTGAATTTTGTCTGCGATGCAATGAAGATATATTTCCACTCCGCAAAAGAAGGAGAAAAGATAGAAGATATCGTAAGAGACAACCGGGTCTGCTTCGAGGCAGACGCGCCGTTAGGGTATGTGGAGGCGCATTCGCAGGCCTGCGAGGCTACGTACTCTTACCAAAGCGTGATCATAAAGGGCAGGGCAGCGCTCGTTACTGACGACGGAGAACGATTGTACGCCCTCAAGCTGCTCATGAACAAGTATCAGCCCGAGGGCGGCTATGGTTCATTCCACGATGAAAAGCTCAGCATAACCGCTATTATCAGAATAGATATTGAGGAGATGAAAGGGAAGGAAAATATTAGCCGTAGCGCTTGAGCTGAAAGCCGTATCCGGTTGTATACTCCCCGTAGCTTCCATGCTCTATGAAATCACCGGTGTTCAGGTAGACCTTTTCCCTGCCGTCGATGACGTGGGACGTGCGGTCAGGTATGTGCGAGTGGGCGAGGACAACCGCGTCGTACCCTTCATCCTGTTTTGACCGCGCATACCTTCTGAATGCCTCCATGACCTTGGCGCTGTAAGGCTTTTTCTTTTTTGAGAGGAATATCCTCATCGCCATGGCTATCTTCCACGTCATGGCAGGGCCGAAAAGATCCATAACCGCATAAATGGCCGGCGTTTTCAGAACGTTTCCAAGGCAGAAAGCGTCGAACCTGTGTCCGTGGGCTATGTACGTCCTTTTCCCTTCAACATCGACTGTCATCTCCTTCGCGCAGGTGATGCCCGTGTGTTCCTGGAAAAATCCTCCCATCCCGAACTCGTGGTTTCCCTCAAGCAGGCAGACCTCTTTTCCCTTTTCCACGAGCCTTTTCAGCGAATCAACAATACCCGCGTAGCAGGGATAGATATACCCGTCGTACCCATGATAGAACTCGAAGAGATCGCCGAGGACGAAGACCTTATCGGCATCCTCGCAGGCATCGCCGAGGAAGTTTTTGACATACTTCATCTTGTCAAAACTCCTGTCCGTAAGGTGGGTGTCGGAAAAAAAGATCAGCTTCATAATGTAGATACCATATCAAACAGCTATCAGCTTTCAGCGATCAGCTATGAACCCGGTCTGCCTGGTCTATCTGGTTCATTTGGTCTGTTTCGTCTATCGGACCTTTTTTGTTCTAACGTCGAACATTGAACATAGAACGTTGAACAGATAAGTATTCCCGCAGCGCTTCCGGCCAGCTTCTCATGGCAATGCCTGTCGCATTCCGGGCCTTTTTTGTATCGAAGACAGAGTAGGCAGGCCTCGCTGCCTTCCTGTTAAGCGCCTGCGAAGAGACTGCCGTTACCTGGATATCCATCCCGAGGGCCATAAAAACCTCCTGCGCCAGCTCGTACCAGGTGCAGGAACCGTCGTTGCAAATATGGTAGATCCCCGACTCTCCTTTTTCAATGAGAATGGAAAGCGGCTCCGCGATGTCTTTAGCGTATGTCGGCGACCCCCTCTGGTCATCGACCACCTCGATGCTGCCCCTTTCCCTGGCGATCTCTATTACCTTGGATATGAAATGCCGGCCGCCCTCTCCGTAGAGCCACTGGCTCCTGATGATGAGGGAAGAGGGGGCCTTTGCGAGGACCTGCTCCTCGCCCCATAATTTTGTCTTGCCGTAGAAGGAGACCGGGTTCGGCGTGTCTTCCTCAGTGTACGGCAGGCCTTTTGTGCCGTCAAAGACGTAGTCGGTGCTGATATGGACAAGCTTGATGCCGTGTTCGCTGCAGATATCGGCGATGATCGCCGCCCCGCGGCTGTTTACCTTTTCCGCAAGCTCCCTTTTGTCCTCGCAGCCATCCACATCCGTCACGGCGGCGCAATTGACCAGCGCGTCGGGCCTCTCGCGTGCGACGACCGCTTCACCGGCCTTGCGGTCCGCAATGTCCCATTCGTCGATATCGAAGCTGGCGACATCAAACCTGTTTTTAAAAAGAGGGATAATATTGGTTGCGAGAAGGCCTTTACCGCCGGCGAAAAGAACCTTCATCGATTTCCATACATCCTATTGTAGTATTCAAGGTAGGCCCCGCTCTTGATCCTCTCCCACCATTTCCTGTTGTCAATATACCACCGCACCGTTGCCTCCATGCCGTCGGCGAAATCTGTTTTTGCCTGGAAGCTTAGTTCATTTTTGAGCTTTGTGGAGTCGATGGCGTACCGGCGGTCATGGCCGGGCCTGTCGGCAACGAAGCGGATAAGCGCCTCGGGCTTTCCGAGGACCTTAAGGATGAGCCTGACGATCTCTATGTTCGTCCTCTCGTTCTCGCCGCCGATATTATAGACGTTGCCGGGAACGCCCCGCTGAAAGACCGTATCGATGGCCCTGCAGTGGTCCTCTACGTGGATCCAGTCCCTGACGTTCATGCCGTCGCCGTATACCGGCAATTCAATATCCGCGAGGGCATTCGTTATTATCAGCGGGATGAGCTTCTCCGGGAACTGGTACGGGCCGTAATTATTTGAACAGCGCGTAATGATGACGGGCATTCCGTATGTTCTATGGTACGCCATGGCAAGCATGTCCGCCGATGCCTTCGACGCGGAGTAGGGGCTGTTGGGCGCCATGGGCGTATCCTCCCGGAATCTGCCCGTTTCGCCGAGAGAGCCGTAAACTTCGTCGGTGGATACCTGAATAAAAAGCCTCGTCTTCCTTTTCCTTGCCATCTCAAGGAGGTTGAAGGTCCCGTTGATATTGGTCTTGATGAACGCGTCAGGGTCGATAATGCTCCTGTCGACGTGGGACTCGGCGGCAAAATTTATCACAGCTTCCACGGGCGGCTCAAAGGCCTTTTCCACATCGGATATGCTGCCGATATCGCCTTTCACAAATCTGTAGCGGCTGTCCCCCTCGATGCCTTCGAGGTTTTCGAGGTTCCCAGCATAGGTCAGCTTGTCCAGGTTGACGATATTGTACGGATAGTGCGAAAGCATGTAACGCACGAAATTCGACCCGATGAAGCCGCAGCCGCCGGTAACGAGGATATACGGATCAGCCATCTTTTCTATCCCATGAGTAGGGTATATCGTTGACATGGGGGTCGACCCTGAACTCGTCAGGCTTTGCCCTGTTGTACGGCACCGTGGGGATATTGATGATGATCGCCTCGTCTTCGCTTATACACTTCCATCCGTGAAAGACCATTTTCGGCACCCTGACGAGCATAGGGTTAAAGTCGCCGATGAAGAACTCATTTACTTCTCCCTTTGTCGGCGATCCATCCCTGTTGTCATAAAGGGCAAGCTTGATCATCCCTTTTATGCAGACGATGAAGTCGTCCTGTCCCTGGTGATAATGCCAGGCCTTTACAACATGGGGATAGGTGGTGGTAAGGTACACCTGGCCGAAGCCGGCGAACATGTCTTCATCGTTCCGCAGGATCTCCATCAGGCGGCCCCGCTCATCAGGGATATACTTCAGCGGCTTTGTAACAAGATCCTTTATCATATCCACCCCCGTATATTAAATCCGAGAAAACAATACAGAACCCGTAAGTCGTGAGTCGTAAGGGGTAAAAGGGTCAAACCCCTCACGCCTTCCGCCTCACGGCTATTATGTCTTTTTAGCCCACATTATTCGCTCCTGTCTGTGAAACCAGGATGCTTGCCCGCAGCAGCGACTCGAAGGTGCCCGCGTCGGTCCACCATCCGTCCAGCATATCCCAGGCCATGGTCCCTTCCTTCACGTAGGCATTATTGACATCGGTGATCTCGAGCTCCCCCCTGTCGGAAGGCTTCAGCGTCTTCACGATATCGAAGACGCGCCCGTCGTACATGTATATGCCGATGACGGCAAGGTTGCTCCTGGGCTTTTTCGGCTTTTCAACGATATCCACCAGCTTTCCCTTTACGATCTCCGCCACGCCAAACCGTTCAGGGTCAGGCACTTCCTTCAAAAGGATCTTGGCGCCCTTTTTCTGTTTTTCAAAATCGCGGACGGCCCTTATGATATTCTTCTCGATGATATTGTCGCCGAGCACCACGCATATCGGCTCGCCTTCGGCGAAATACTCCGCCAGCGCCAGCGCGGCGGCGATGCCGCCTTCCCCTTCCTGATAGGTGTAGTTGATATGGCGCAATCCAAACTCCTTGCCGTTTCCCAGAAGCCTCAAAAAATCTCCGGCATAGTTTCCTCCGGTTACGATCATGATGTCGGTGATGCCCGCGTTGATGAGCGTTCCGATAGGGTAGTATATCATCGGGTTGCCGTATATGGGCAGGAGATGCTTGTTGGTGATCTTCGTAAGCGGGTGCAGCCTTGTTCCGAGACCACCGGCAAGAATAATTCCTTTCATGCGCTCTTCCTCCTACTTTGTCGTGATCCCCGCCAGATCAAAGGATATCCTGATGGTTGTATCGTTGGGCCTTTTCGATTGCATAAGCGTCAATGTTGTGCCCCAGCACCCAGGCATATACCTGAGCTGATACAATGTTTCGATCCACTCTGACTCCTTGAACGTGTAGCGTATCTGGTACCTTCCCTGGAAGTATTTATATATGCCGCCAAGGTCGAGAAAGACCTCGTTGTTTAAATCAGCCGTGTAATTATGAGAAAGGTTCATATTGTATATGTTGGGCTTCACGTAGTTGAAGCCGTTCCGTATGGTCTTCAGCCCTTCCCCTGAGGTGCTGATCTGCGCCTCGTTGGAGTAGCTCAGGTTGGCCGTAGGATATAAGGTCAGCCGGGCGTCAACATCCGAGAGCCTTCCGCCGGAACCCTTATAGAGCTCGGAGGGGCGCAGCCCTCCCGAAAGCCCGTAGGTCTGGGATATCTCAAAAAGAGACAGCTCCCGCTGCCACCCTTCGGAGGTCGAGTTAAGATAATGGTTCAGCGAATAGGTGATCGTATTGGTCTGGTACATACGATCATAGGGGTCTATGTTGGGCAGGTCGGTGAAAGACGTATTGGGGATAAAATTATACTTTACCACAGGCTTTATCACGCTGTGCATCTCCCCCAGGTCCAGCAGGTCGGTATAATAATACCTCATGAACTGGACGTTTGCGTCCCCCTCGATCCTGAATGTGTTGCGATGTTCCGTATCGCTGCTGCTGCCGCCGGCGCGGTTGATAAGGTACGCCGTTTCCATCAGGGTGCCGTTGACGAGGAAATTGATGCCGTTCCAGGAATAGGGCACCCGGAGCCGCGGCTCGATCCCCATCCGTGAAACTTTATCGCCCTTGTCCCTGTAGAAGGACGTATAGTCCGTTACGAGGTCCGTATAGGCCTTCCCTTCCAGGAACGGGATATACTCCGTGAAGAAAGAGGCATGGGGGTAGTACTGAAATGTGGATCTATTGTTATCGTCGGAAAGGAGGTTCCTGAAGTTGGCCACCTCTGCTGTAAGGAGGGACTTTTTCACGGGGACCTCCACGAAGGCCGTGGATTTTATCAGCGTTTCGCTCCTTTCAGCCGCCATCGTGCCGAAATCTTTCAGGTAGTCGTTGTCGGAGATAAAGCGGAGGTTCGCTTTCAGCGCTATGTTCTGCATGAATACCTGTTCGTGCTGGCCCCGCAACTGCCAGCGCGTGCCGTCGTATGCCCTGTCGCTGATGATCGAGTAATCCCATACCCCCTTCATGTCTTCCCTGGGGGCGTACCTGAACTCGACGCCCGGCTTGATGCCCCTGTCGCCAAGGTAGTCAAGGAAGAAGGTGGCGTCCTTGTCTTTTGATATGGCCCAGAAATAGGATGTATTGATGAGCATGCCGTTTCTTGACGAAACTGCAAATCCCGGCATAAGCAACCCCGACTGCCTCTCGGTCTTGACCGGGAAGATGCCCCAGGGCAGGTAAAAAACGGGGGTATCCTTGATATAGAATTTTGTGCCCTTCGTTTTTGCGTATCCCTCAACGGTGACATCAACGTTCTGTGCTGAGAATTTCCAGGCAGGGTCCTCCCAGCCGCAGGTGGTGAACTCGCCTTTCTTGATCGTGTACTGCGCCTCGCCGACCTTTTCGATCTCTTCGCCGGTGATGTGGAAATTGCCCTGCTTCAGATAGATCTTGCCGCTGTCTATCTTGCCTTTTTTAGAGATGAGGTTGATCTGCAGCTTCTGGCACTCGATGCGGTCCCCTTCGTCCTGGAAGATTACGTTCCCTTCGGCGAAGATATCCTGCGTCTTTTCGTCAAAAAGAACGTAATCCGCATTAAGGATCCGGGCGCCTTCCCTGAGGTCGACCTTGCCTTTGGCAACGTACGTGCTCTTTTCGCGGTTATATTCGACGAACATGGCCGCTATGTCGATCGGCGCATCAAAAGAGGCCTTGTAATCGAACTGCTTCCCATGAAGGCACAGCGGGATAAGGAGGAACAGAAGGATGATGAATTTACCTTTAAAAGATATCATGAATGATCGCCTTCGCCTCGCCGATAGTGTAAAAAGAACCTGTCACAAGTATCAGGTCGTTTTCTCCTGAGAGGGCTTTTGCCATCTTCAGCGCGCCCCTTACGTCTTCCGCGACGATCGCGCCTTTCGCGTATGTTTTCATCAGAGATGGCGCCAATGCCCTTTCCGTAGCAGGTTTTGTCAATATTGCCGTATCTACTGATGGTACGATCTCTTGAAGCATTCTATCATACTCTTTATCCTTCATGACACCAAAAATGAGAATTTTTTTCCTGTCCCCGTAGCGGGCCTTTATAAACTCCACGAGTACGTGGATGCCGCCGGGGTTATGCGCCCCGTCAATGAGGACCGTCGGCCTTTGCTTCACCTCTTCCAGCCTCCCCTGACACCGGATACCGGACAGGGAAGCAAATATCGAATTGTCCCGGACAGGAAAACCGGCAGCCGAGAGAACGTCAACAGCACAGAGCGCAATGGCGCTGTTTGCAAGCTGGTGGTCGCCTTTCATATTTACCCGGACGCCTTCGAGCGCCCTTGAGGGGCCCCGGTAAGACATGGCCTGTTCCCCGGTCTTTTTATAGGAAAAATCTCTCCCGAGGCTGTAAACGGGGCTTCCGGCACCTTTTGCAGCCTCAGAGATAATGTCCAGCGGGACATCCGCCGCCCCGGTTACAACCGGCGCACCTTTCTTGATAATGCCCGCCTTTTCCCGGGCGATGGCCTCAATAGTATTGCCGAGATAGGCCGTATGATCAAAGGCAATGTTGGTAATGACGCTTGCCAGCGGTTCGATGACGTTTGTCGAGTCAAGCCTTCCCCCGAGCCCTGTCTCGATCACCGCAATGTCCACTTTTTTTTTCCTGAAATACTCGAAGGCAATGGCTGTGGTAAAATCGAAGAAGGTGAAAAACCTGTTTTTGTCTTTTTTCTGTATCTCTTCGCGGAGATGTTCCGTAAGCTTGACAACCTCCTCTTCCCGGATCTCCTCTCCATTCACCGTGATCCTTTCGGTGAACGACACGAGATGGGGGGACGTATAGGCGCCCGCAGAATAGCCTTCTTCCCTGAGCATGCCGGCGATCATGGCTGCTACGGAGCCTTTGCCGTTGGTGCCCGCAATGTGCACTGCCTTCAGCGCCCTATGAGGGTTTCCCATTATGTCGAGTATCCATGAAATATTCTCAAGCCCGAATACCATCCCAAACTTTTCGAGCCCGTAGAGGTACTCCAGGGTGGCGGAAAAATCTTTCATATTATATGTGAAAGTAGTGTGTGAAGTCTTTTTTTCAGCTCTTTTCTTGGCACTATCATATCTATCATCCCATGTTCAAGGAGGTATTCCGCCCTCTGAAACCCATGGGGAAGTTCTTCTTTAATAGTTTCTTTGATGACCCTCGGGCCGGCAAATCCGATCATCGCCTTTGGCTCTGCTATGATAACGTCGCCCAGCATGCCCATGCTTGCCGTGACGCCGCCCAGCGTGGGGTCGGTCAGGACCGTTATGTAAGGAACGCCTTGGGACTTGAGGTTGTATATAGCGCCTGAAACCTTGGACATCTGCATGAGAGACATAATGCCTTCCTGCATCCGTGCGCCGCCCGATGAGCAGAAGAGAATAACCGGCAGTTTGTCCTGTGCCCCTTGTTCGAGCGTCCTCGTGATCTTCTCGCCCACAACAGAGCCCAGGCTGCCGCCCATGAAGTTAAAATCGAAGATCGCCGTCAGCACCTCGAGGCCGTTGATGACGGCCTTTCCGCACATCATCGCGTCGCTTCTTTTGGTCGTCTCTTTCGTTTCGATGAGCCTTGCCTTATATGGCTTGGTATCCTTGAACTTGAGAAAGTCGACGGGCTCAACTTCCTTGTAGAGCTCCGAGAAGCTCCCCTTGTCGAACATCAGCGCGACCCTTACATCGACATTGATAGGGAAATGGTAGAGGCACTTGGGGCACACGTGCTGGTTTCTCTCCACCTCCTTTCTGTAGAGGAGGTCCTGGCAGGAGCTGCACTTGATCCAGAGGGATTCGTCCTTCTCCGCCCTTTTGATCTCCCGCTGGATGTCGATCTCTTTGTGCGGCTTCTTTGTTTTATCTTTTCTGCTGAAAAAACCCATGAATTTCCTATTGAATTTTTGTTACAAAACTACCAAAATAAGGGTAGCATGTCAATAAAAAGGGTCTCTATAGAAGCGGACCACACCCTCGAAGGGATGCTGCGGGCAGGGAGCAGAAGCGCAGGCGTTGTCATATGCCACCCCCACCCCCTTTACGGCGGCGATATGCACAACAACGTCGTAGGGGCGATGGAAGAAGGGTTCTCCCGGCAGGGCTACACGACCCTCATATTCAATTTCCGCGGCGTCGGCGGGAGCAGGGGAGAATACGACGAAGGGGAGGGGGAGGTCCGGGATGCCCTCGCGGCCTCAGAGCATCTCCGGCAGCATCTCGATCCTGATGGCCGGATCATGTGCGCAGGCTATTCCTTCGGCGCCTGGGTAATAAGCAGGGCAGCGCCCCAGGTGCAGGGCCTGGAGGGGCTATTTCTCGTCTCATACCCCTTTCTGATCTACAAGGGCGACCACCTGAAGGCCTTCAGCAAAAAGATCTATTTCATCGGGGGGACTTATGATGATATCGCCCCCCTCGACGACCTCCTCGCATTCTACAAGGACCTGGAGATCACCGACAAGTACCTCAAGGTCATCCCCACCACCCATTTCTACAGCGGGAGAGAAGAAGAGATCACGGATTTCATCAAGGAAAGCATCGAACCCGCGCCGCGCCCCTGACACCTCACGCCAGGTTGCTGCTTCTCGCGGCATACTTAAGTAAAATCGCTGACCTGCCGAAAAACCAGTTAAGGACAGAACCCACATGGCGCTGAACATCTTTCTACTCATTGTTATAGCGGTGCTGGCGACGCTCATTGCAGGAAAGATCTCTGAGGCCTTCATTTCCAGGCTCCGGGAAAGATTTAACCGGCATGCAGCAAACAGCTGAACCAGGGGCCCGCGCAACAACTCCCCCGTAAGTCTTGAACAGATAAACGCTTTATGGTAATGTGATGGATAAGACCGCTGATCGCTGAAGGCTGATCGCTGACTGCTAATCTTCAAAAGGAAAGACACGACGATGGACTACAAAGACACGCTGCACCTACCGAAGACGCCTTTTCCCATGAAAGGGAACCTGCCTGTCAGGGAAAAGGAGATGCTTGCATTCTGGGATAGCATAGGGCTTTACAGGAAGCTCATCGAGGCGCGCAAGGACGCCCCTTCGTTTATCCTTCACGACGGCCCTCCCTACGCGAACGGGAATATCCACCTTGGCACAGCCCTCAACAAGATACTGAAGGACATCATCGTAAAGTCGAAGTTCATGTCGGGCCACAGGGCAGACTACGTCCCGGGCTGGGACTGCCACGGGCTGCCTATCGAGCACCAGATAGAAAAAGAATTCAAGGCAAAAAAGATCGCCATGCCCAAGCTGGATACCCGGAACGCATGCAGAAAATACGCGGAAGGGTTCATTGACATTCAGCGCGCCGAATTCAAAAGGCTCGGCGTGATCGGCGACTGGGAACACCCCTACATCACGATGGATTATGAATACCAGGCAACGATCATCGGGGAGATACAGAAATTCTTCGAAAGGGACGAGGTGTACCGGAAAAAGAAGCCTGTCTACTGGTGCATACACTGCATGACCGCCCTTGCCGAGGCAGAGATCGAATACGACAACAAGAGATCAACCTCCATCTACGTCAAATTCCCCTTCACGCAGAAGAGGGACGGCATTTTTACCAATTACCCCGACAGGCCGATCCATATGCTCATCTGGACCACAACGCCATGGACGCTCCCGGCGAACCTCGCCATCGCCATCCACCCTGATTTTACTTATGTTGCTGTCGATACAGGAAAAGAGATATACATCGTCCTCAAAGAGCTTCTGGAAGACATCGCAAAGAGGGCGGCCATCGGCGATTACAAGATAATTGAAGAGATAATGCCTGATAAGCTGAAAGGGCTTACCTTCAAGCACCCCTTCATCGACAGGCAGTCTCTTATCGTCTATGCCGATTACGTCGCCAACGATACCGGCACCGGCGCCGTCCACACGGCGCCCGGGCACGGCGAAGAGGATTATGAGACGGGCATCGAATACGGGCTCGACGTATATTCTCCGGTCAATGAAAAGGGCCGGTTCATCGAAGAGGTTGACTTCTTCCGGGGCATGAACGTCTTTGAAAGCAACCCGGAGGTCGTCAAAAAGCTCGAAGAGCTCGGGCTCCTTCTCCATAAAGAGGAGATCGAGCACTCCTATCCCCATTGCTGGCGATGCAAGAAGCCGGTCATCTTCAGGGCAACGGAGCAGTGGTTCATATCACTCGACAAGCACAACCTGAGACAAAAAGGGCTCGACGAGATAGACCGGGTGAAGTGGATACCTTCATGGGGAAGGGACAGGATCTACAACATGCTCCAGGTGCGCCCTGACTGGTGCATCTCGCGGCAGCGGACCTGGGGAATCCCGATCACGATCTTCTACTGCGAAAAGTGCAGGGAGCCTTACTGGACCAAAGAGTCCTTTGCAAACGTCGTCAATGCCGTGAGGGAGCACGGCGCGGATATCTGGTTCGAAAAGGACGCCTCCTTTTTCCTCCCGGAAGGGGCAAAGTGCAGCAGATGCGGCAACGGCGCCTTTGTCAAGGAAGAAGATATCCTCGACGTGTGGTTCGACTCGGGCGTAAGCTGGTCGGCGGTCTGCAAAAAGCGTGAGGGGCTCAAGTTCCCGGCAGACCTCTACCTCGAAGGAAGCGACCAGCACAGGGGGTGGTTCCACAGCTCGCTCCTCACCTCGGTAGGGAACGAGGGCCGCGCGCCATACAATTCTGTCCTGACGCACGGCTTCGTCGTCGACGGCTCCGGCAGGAAGATGTCCAAATCCCTTGGCAACATCATCGCGCCCCATGAGATCATCGAAAAGTTTGGAGCGGAGATCCTGCGGCTCTGGGTCACCTACGAAGACTACAGGGACGATATCAAGATATCAAAGGACATCATCAGCAGGCTCGTTGAGACGTACCGGAGGGTCAGGAACACCCTGCGCTTCCTCCATGCCAACATCAACGGGGATTTTGACCCTCAGCGCGACAGCGTACCCTACGAGAAGCTTTCCCTTCTCGACAAATGGCTCTTATCGAGGCTTCAGAGGCTCATCGAGCGGGTCACCGAGGCATACAACAACTATACGTTCCACGTCATATACCACAGCATCCACAATTTCTGCACCGTTGACCTGAGCGCCCTCTACCTGGATATTGTAAAGGACAGGATCTATGTGGAGAAACGGGACGGCGTGAAGCGGCGGGCGTCCCAGACCGTGATCCACGAGGCGCTGATCACGCTCCTGAAGCTCATCGCCCCCATTTTGTCCTCAACCGCCGACGAGATGTGGTCGTACCTGAAGGGCTACGTTAAAGAAGAGAGCGTCCTCCTTGCGGCCTTTCCGTCGCCCAGAAAGGAGTGGATCAACGCGGGGCTCGAAGAAGAATGGGACAGCATCTGGAGCGTGCGTGAAATAGCGAACAAGAAGATCGAAGAAAAAAGGGCCGCCAAGGCCATCGGCCATTCTCTTGACACGAAGATCATCGTGCAGGTCCCCGAGAAAGAATACGGCCTCCTCACAAGGCTTGGCGACGAGCTGAAGGATGTCTTCATCGTTTCGCAGATCGAGGTGCAGGTTGGGAACGAGCCTGACGTGACGGTCACAAAGGCTGAAGGCACAAAATGCGAGCGGTGCTGGCAATACGCGACGGACATCCCTACAACAGGCAGATTCCCCAACGTGTGCAGGCGATGCGAAGATACCTTATCTTCCTGATCGTACCTGTTGTCTTTATCCTTGACAGGTGGACAAAGCTCCTCATCATGGAGCATCTGGGCCCCGGGGGCTCCATCCATATCACCTCCTTTTTTTCCATCGTATACGTGAAGAACTACGGAGGGGTCTTCGGCCTCCTTTCGCGGTACGAGTTTGCAAGGACCGTTTTTACCTATCTTCCGCTCCTCATCATCATCGCCCTCGTTGTTGTGCTTGTTGTCTCTAAAATGGTATTCGCAAAGCGGTTCGCCCTCACGTGCATCCTTGCCGGCGCTGTCGGCAACATCTACGACAGGGTTCTCTACGGAAGCGTTGTTGATTTTCTCGATTTCCACTACGGCGCCCACCACTGGCCCTCGTTCAACGTTGCCGACATATCGATCTCCTTCGGGATCTGCCTGTGGCTTTTCCTCGAACTGTTCCATGCGAAGAAGACGGCTCGTGGCTCATAGCTCATGGTTGATAGCGAACAAGATAACGGTTACTCGATACTGGATGCTGGTCAGATGAACTTCTCACCTTTTACCTTTCACCTTTTACGATGTGAGCCGGCATTATGGATGATGAGTTATTAGAAGAAGAGAAGAAGCTCAGGCGATTGCGGTTCATCGTCGATTTTGCGCTCCAGTTCATCCAAACACAGGATATCGACCACGACCACGCGATGAAGGTCGTCGAAGGGGTGAAAAAACAGGCATTGAAGCTCTTCCCTGACAAGGAAGACGCATTCGATATCATCTACGCGCCGCGGTTCAAGCGGGCGCTGAACGAGAAGTTCAAAAGAACGTGAAAGGTGAAAGGGAGGATGCGTTGAGAGAAGAGATCGAGAAGGCGATAAAGGGATTTGTAAACACCTCGCCGTCGAACCGGCTGAAAGGCTCTGACGAACAATACTTCGCCGAGCCGATGGTGGGATACGCGGACATCCATGATCCGCTCTTCGCCGAATATAAGAATATCATCGGCGATTTCCACCTGACCCCGGCGGAATTCCTCGAGGCTGAATATGGCGGGGCATGCCCCGAAAGCGGCACCGTCATATCCTGGATCCTGCCGGTTGCCACAGGCGTCCGGAGGAGCAACAGAAAAGGAAAAAAGGTTCCTTCTCTTGAGTGGTCGCATATGCGTTTTTTTGGTGAGCTCTTCAACGAGGCATTAAGAAAGTATGTTGTCGCGCTCCTTAGCAGCAGGGGGTACCGCACCCTTGCCCCGGCTTTGACGGCACAATGGAAGCGCATCGTATCACCGGAGGTCGGACATGCCTCAACGTGGTCTGAAAGACATGCCGCGTATGCAGCAGGGCTGGGGACGTTCAGCTTAAGCGATGCCCTCATCACCCGGAAGGGGATCGCCCACCGTATCGGCTCCGTCATAACAGAGCTTGTCCTTGAACCGACGGCAAGGCCATATCAAGGTCCTTATGATTATTGTCTTAAATACAATTCAGGCACCTGCGGCGCCTGCATCGGGCGGTGTCCGGCAGGGGCGATCACTGAAAAAGGGCACGACAAGGAAGCGTGCTCCCGTTTTATGAACCAGGTAATCAGCCCTAAAGTGAACGAAGCATACGGGGTAACCATATCAGGCTGCGGGCTCTGCCAGACAAAGGTCCCCTGCGAGAGCAAGGTGCCAGTCAAGACACCCGTAAGTCGTTAGGCGTGAGGCGTGAGGGGGAATAGAACGTTGAACAGCTTTTCGTTCTATTTCCCCAGCCTTTTCTTTATGCTGTCCGCCAGCCCCCTGATTCCCTCTCCTACCTTCTGTGTCCCATCGGAACCGAGGGTTACCGCCGAGCCGCCGATGCCCTTCACCGATAGGCCGAGTTTTTCCGCAAGGCCGGAAGAAAACCTGGCGCTCATGCTCTCCGCGAGGCTGAACTTCGGGTTGTCGAGAGACCCTTCGACAACAAACTTCAGGGGGATCTCATTATTGCTGTTCTTCATGAAGCCAACCACCATGGAAAGGGGAACCCCGAGGAACCTGGAGCCCATCCCGGAGCCGCTTTCGAACGCAAGGTCTTTAAGCACCACGCTGCCGGGCGCCCGGATCTTGCGTGAGGCGATCTTTACATCCATATCAAGGTCAAGGAATCCCTTTGTCACATTGACGCTGCCCTCTTTCTGAAAATAGGGCTTCATCGCCGTAATATCGAGCTTCCTGGCTTCCACCCTTGAATCTGTATCCTGCGTCTTCAGCTTTACCTTGCCCTTGCTCATCAATGTTCCGGTGCTCATATTGCCGGGGACATCCGCCTTCAGGGTATAAGGTGTGAGGTTGGAGCCCAGGGGGATCGCGATGTCCTTTGCGTCGAGCTGGATATTGCGCACTTTTGTCAGGATGGGCGTTTTTGCCGTCTTCCTGTCGAGGTAGTCGATGGAGCCGTTGCGGACCACGATGCTCTTGATCAATACAGGCGGTGATTCTTTCGTATCCTGTTTTGACTTTTCCTTGTCCTTTTTCTCTTTTTCAGACGGCAGCGCCGGCATGATCACGTTGCCCTTCCTGTCGACTTCGATCAACATGTAGAGGTCCTTCAGGAGAACGCTGGAGATGACATACTCGTCCCTGAGGAACCCAAGAAAATTCGCCTTGATAGTGACGTTGCCGATCTTCAATATCTCTTTGCCGGCAGGGCCTTTAAAGCTGATGCCGGTCCCTTCTACCTTGCCCCAGTTGAGCTCCAGCTTCTGTATCGAAAAATCCTTTCCGAGCATTGATTCAAGCTCTGCCTTGATGAGCTTGTTCGCATGGGTGATAACCACTGCAACGGTTACCCCGAGCATAATCACCACCACGGCGACGGCAATGAGAACTATCTTCAACCCTCTCTTTTTCATCAAAACCCTCCGCTATACCTTGTTTATCCTTAATTATACGTCATGAGGTGCTTGAAATGGAATAGGTTCGTTCATATAATTACACCAGAAGGAGGCCGGCATGTCTGTAATGTTTGAGTTTGCAATGTTCCCGACGGATAAGGGGGAGAGCGTCAGCGAGTACGTAAGCAGGCTCCTCAAGGTCATCGATAAAAGCGCTGTGCCATACAAGCTTACGCCTATGGGCACTGTCGTTGAAGTTGACACCTTTGATGCCGCGCTGAAGATCATCAGGCAGGCATATAAAGAGCTCGAGCCTGACTGCAACAGGATCTATTCGGCGATCAAGTTTGATATACGGAAGGGCAAGAAGGGAAGGCTCGCGCAGAAGGTCGCTTCGATCGAAAAGAAGGTAGGGAAGAAGCTGAAGACGTAGCATTGATCTTTCAGTATTATTTCGTTGTGCCTTGGATTATACTCTTCCCGTGAAGGTGCTTCTTGTACAGCCTCCGATCGAGGATTTCTACGACACGTCCATACGGACCTACCCGCTTGCGCTCCTTTATCTTGCAGCGGCTATCCGGGATGTTTGCGACGTCTCGGTCGCTGATCTGCGAAGCAACAGAAGCCCTCGAGCCATTAAGGACCAGCCCTTCCCTGAAATGAGACGCTACTATCGGGACGATCATTATTCGCCTTTCTCGCTTTTCCGCAGATACTACCGCTTTGGCGCAGACGGCGGAGAGATCGAGGCGACGATCAGGCAGCATGCGCCCGATGTCGTTGCAATTACCTCCTCGTACACGACATACTCCCTCGAAGCCCTTGAAGCGGCGAAGATAGCCAAGAAGGTCAGCAGCGATATCATAACGGTCATGGGCGGCACGCACCCCACGCTTTTCCCGCTCCAGCCGCTGCAGGACCCTTATGTGGACTATGTGATACGGGGAGAGGGCGAGACGCCGCTTTTTTCATTGGTCCGGGCATTAAGGTCAGACCGGAGAAAAACAGCGGCAGGCATACCGGGAGTTTCTTCAGGGCGTAACGGCGATTATTCTCTATCAGGCATCGCGATCGAAAGGGATATCGACCGCATCCCCGCGAGGGATCTGCTGAACCCTGGCGATTACCGGATAGGCGGGAAGAACTATGCCTTTTTTCTCACGTCGCGGGGATGCCCTTTCCGCTGCGCCTTCTGCGGCAAGCCCCCTGTCCCGTACCGAAAAAGGAGCATCGGAAGCATCGGGCAGGAAATATCTTCCTGTATTGAGGCCGGCATCGAGGCGATAGACTTCGAAGACGATATGCTGAACCTCGACCTTGACTTTTTCAACGAGGTCCTTTCCCTTCTCGGCGGCAAAGGGCTGACCCTTTCCGCAATGAACGGCATCTACGCGGAGACGATGGACGCAAGGACGCTGGAGAATATGTGGGATGCAGGCTTCCGGCGCTTGAACTTCTCTCTCGTCGATATATCCGGGTCTGTCATAGAGCAGCAGAAACGGGCGGTGCCGGCAAACTTCCTCACGCTGCTGCCGTTCCTCGAGGCGTCCCGCTTTGACGTGGAGATCCATTTTATCATAGGGCTGCCGGACCAGAAGGCAGATGACATCATCGATACGATCCTCTTTCTCATGGAAAAGAGGGCCCTCCTCGGCCCGAGCATCTTTTATCTTGCCCCCGGAAGCCGCATATTCGATGAGGCCTGCGGCAGCTCGCTGAAACAAGATGTCAGGACATTGCGGTCAAGCTATATGCTGCCCGTCAACCCCTTGCTTCCACGGGAAGCTATTTTTACGCTCATGAAGCTCGTCAGGTTCATCAACGCCGTGAAGCGGCTTCTCGACAGGAACGCCGGCCTCAAGAGGCTGAGCGACCTCCTCGAAGCGCAATGCGGCAGGAACGGGCACGACGACATTGTCATGGCGGCCCTCCTCACCGAAAAGAGGTTCACCGCCTACGACAGGGGCGCGCGCGGCTATGTCGATGAGCCGCAGGACAAAGAGCTCGCCGCCCATTTTTTTAAAAGGATCTCCGGGGCAACGATCAAAGGCTTCAAAACAGCCCACTCCCTCGTCGTCGACCTATAAAACAGCCTCCTTAAATCCTTGAAAGTCCCCGTGTTTTCTGCTATTGTATGTGGGAAACATACGGCCATACAATACGGAGAAAAACCAAATATAATGGAGAGTTTTTTCGGTTTCACCCTCCCCGGGCTTGAAAAGGCGATAGGCGCAACGGGCAAAGAGAAATACAGGGCAAGGCAGCTCTACCGGTGGATATACAATCAGGGCGTCTTTGACTTTGACGGGATGTCCAACATACCCAAAGGGCTCAGGGCGATCTTCAAGGACATGTTCTCCACAGGCCTGCTCCCGATAAAAGAGGCGCTCACATCAAAGGACGGCTCGAAGAAATTCGCATTTTCTGCTGAAGACGGGCATATTATCGAAAGCATCCTCATGCCGGAAAAGGACAGGAATACCCTCTGCATATCAACGCAGATAGGGTGCAGAATGGGGTGCAGGTTCTGCGTCACGGGCAGGATGGGCTTCAAGAGAAATCTTGCCGTGCACGAGATCGTCGGCCAGGTTGTGGCAGTAAAGGAAGACATTAAAAGGAGCTCAGGCGAAAGGATAACGAACATCGTCCTCATGGGCATGGGAGAGCCGATGGACAACCTTGACAATGTGGTGCCTGCGCTTGATATCATCAGGGACCCCCTCGGCCTTGATTTTTCATACCGGAGGATCACCGTTTCTTCCGTCGGCCTTGTCGAAGGGTTGAAGATGCTGGAGCCGAAGTCGGCCGTGATCGCCATCTCGCTCAATGCCTCAGATGATGGAACGCGGACATCGATCATGCCGATCAACAGGCTGTATTCCATCGGGAAGATCATAGGGTTCGCGAAGGCGTTCAAATTGCCGAACAGGGCAAGGATCACCTTCGAGTATGTGTTGTTGAGGGGCGTCAACGATTCGCTTGATGATGCGAAAAGGCTGGCGGACCTTTTAAAAGGCGTGAAGTGCAAGATCAATCTTATCCCCTATAACGAGTCGCCCTGCATTGAATTCAAAACGCCGGAGCCGGCATCGGTGCAGAGATTCCAGTCCTATCTTCTGGACCGGCATTTTACAACGATCATACGGGATTCGAGGGGCCGGGACATATGCGGAGCGTGCGGCCAGCTGGGGATGAGGTACCTGTAAATACAGAAGGTAAGAGGGTGAGAGGAGCAGAAGAGAAGGAGGATAAAGGCAGTGGGCGTTCTACCGGTATATAAGGACTCTTTTTTCTGCGGGTTAGAGAGGGAAGACGGCCTGCAGCTTGTAATGATGCACGATAACGGCGTCGTGCGCTGCGATGTGAATATTGATAGCCGTTTCGAGGGATATACGGACGTTTTGCACGGAGGGATGATCTTTGGCATCCTTGACGTTATCATCTGGTATGCTATCTTCATGGAAACAAAGAAAATATGTATGACCCGGCACACGGAGATGGACTTTCTGAAGCCCGTCATGTGCGATACGCCCTATATAGCGAAAGGCAAATTCCTCAAGGTCGAGGAGCGGGACTTCCTTGCAACGGCGTGGATGGAGGACCGGCACGGAGAACTATGCGCCAGGGTCGACGCCATATTCAGGGAGGCAAAGGACATATCCGCTGCGCACTTCATCAACAGATTTGATTTCAGCCGCACATCGCCGAAGATCAAACAACATTTCTATTCTCTGCTCGACGAAACACATAAGAAAAAAGTGAAGAGTTAAGAAGAACATCGTAAGGCGTCAGGCGTAAGGCGATTTAACCCCTTACGGCTTACGATTCACGCCTTACGGGTGTTGATCCTTTCATTGACAAACCTCTTACCGGTGCTATGATTAGAGTAGGAGGGTGATCAATAAAAAAGATCGGCAATACTGGAAGATCTATCAATGAAAGGAGGGGTGAGATATGCTTGTGCCAACAAAGATTCTTGTTCCCACCGATTTTTCCGGATATTCCGACAAGGCGTTACAGCAAGCCCTGGATATCGCTGTTGAGTACAAGGCAAAGGTATACGTTGTGCACGTTGTTCATGAGAGGATCCAGCGGGTTTTGACGGATGACTATTCCGACGTCACCATAACCCCAAAGGAGATCCAGAAATACGAGAGAACGCTTGTCAAAACGGCAAGAAGCAAGCTTACAAAGCAGATCGGCAAATTCCCGCAAAGCAAGGAAGTAGAAGTTGTCCCCGAAGTGGTCAGCGGTGTTCCTGCCGAAGAGATACTAAGAGTGCAGCAAGAGAGGGGTATCGATCTCGTGGTCATAGCGTCCCTCGGGAGAACGGGGATTGCGCGATACCTGATCGGCGGGGTTGCGAGGAACGTCCTCAAGGGCGCAAAATGTCCTGTGCTGCTGACGAAATAATGGTTGCAACGAGGCACGGGACGGTTGAGCCCTCTTTTTGGGCTCATGAACCGTGAAGGGGGTGGTGCAAATGTTAAGGCCGACAAAGATTCTTGTACCGACAGATTTTTCTGAATATTCCGACAGGGCACTGAACCAGGCCTTGGATATTGCCAAACAATATAACGCCAAGGTCTATCTTTTCCATGCGATCCACCTGATAATACACCGGTGTGCCATCGATTACAGCATCAGCGACGATATGGTGGAAGAGATCAAGAGGCAGGCGCTGGATTCTGCCAGTAATAGCCTGAAGAGGCAGCTTGAAAAGTTCCCGAAATCCAAGGAGGTAGAGGTCCATACCGATATCGGGACGGGGATCACCTATGATGCGATACTGCAGGAGGCGAAGGACAAAGGGGTTGACCTTATCGTCATTGCGTCGCTCGGCCAGTCCGGTATCGCAAAGTACCTGATCGGGGGCGTTGCAAGGAACGTACTGAAGGGCGCACAGTGCCCTGTGCTGCTGACGAGATAAAAGAACACGAAGGGCAGAGGGTTCAAAGGCTCGAGGGAGGGGCCGGGCGTTCTTCCTCGCAGTCTCGATATACGATATACGAGCTACGATATACGATTTTCTATAGGCCATGAGCCGCCTTTCCCGTCCTAACCGTACCCCAGCTCCTCGAGCCTTTCCTCGGTCATCCCCACGAAATGGGCTATCTCGTGGACAAGGGTTATTTCTACCTGTTCCTCCAGCTCTTCGGCGGTTTCGCAGGACTCCTCAATGGGCCCCTGGAAAAGAAAGATCGTGTCAGGGAAAAGGGGCGGCGAAGTGACTGACCGCTCCAGCAAAGAGACACCCTGAAAGAGGCCGAGCAGGACGCTCCCCGGAGGGAGGCCTACGTCCTTGAGCATTTCTTTTGAGGGTTTTTTACGAACGGAGATGACGAGGTTGTCGAGATACTGCCGGACCTCGCCGGGTATGCGCCGGATTGCCCTCTTTACGATCCTGTCGAACTCTTTTTCGCTGAGCTTCATTTACCTTTTCTCTATTGACTTTTCCGTTGTAATTATCATACTATAGTGTGTTTTTTTTCAAATAAAAGCAAGGAGAAGGTTTATGTATGCGATCATCGCGAACGGAGGCAAGCAATACAAGATAACAGAGGGCAACAGGGTAAAGCTGGAGCATATCGCTGCCGCTGAGGGAGATGATGTCCAGTTGAAAGACGTGCTGATGGTCGATACCGGGCAGGGTTCAGTCGTGGGAACGCCTTTTATCAAAGGGGCGTATGTGCAGGGCAAGGTCGTTGCACAGGGACGGGATGAAAAGGTGACGGTCTTCAAATACAAAAGGCGGAAAGACTACAAGGTAAAGAAAGGGCATCGTCAGTCCTACACCGAGTTGCTTATAGAAAAGATCATTCTGGAGGCGTAAGATGGCACATAAAAAGGCTGGTGGAAGTTCAAGGAACGGAAGGGACAGTAAGGGCCAGAGGCTGGGCGTGAAGATATTCGGCGGCCAGGTTGTCAAGGCCGGGACCATAATAATGAGGCAGCACGGCACAAAGGTTCACCCGGGCGACAATGTGGGGATGGGCCGTGACCGCACCCTCTTTGCGCTGATAGACGGAGTTGTAAGCTTTAAAACGGCGGGGGACAAAAAACAGGCCCATGTCTATCCTGTTGAATGAAATTTGTTGATGAAGCAAAGATCTATGTTGAGGCCGGCAAAGGCGGTAACGGTTGTGTAAGCTTCAGAAGGGAGAAATTTGTCCCACGAGGCGGGCCTGACGGCGGAGACGGGGGCAAAGGAGGGGATGTAATCATAACCGGAAAAAAAAGCCTCACGAGCCTCATGGACTTCAGATACAAGCGTGTGTACAGGGCGGAGAACGGTAAACATGGAAGCGGGAAAAATAAGACAGGCCGGGATGGCAGATATATCACGATCCATGTACCCCTTGGCACGGTTGTATACGGTGAGAACGGGGACTCGCTTCTCTGTGAAATTACACAAGACAACGAGAGCCACGTTATTGCAAAAGGGGGAAGGGGCGGACGGGGCAACAGCCGTTTTCAGACATCGACGCATCGTACCCCTCTCGAGTTTGACTATGGGGAAGAGGGGCAGGGGCAGCATCTTCACCTGGTCCTTAAGCTCCTCGCCGATATAGGGCTTGTCGGCCTGCCCAATGCGGGCAAATCAACCCTCATATCCTGCTTAACTGATGCAAAACCAAAGATAGGCGATTATCCATTCACAACCTTAAGCCCGTCGCTCGGGGTGCTGCGGGATGGCGACGTGACATTTGTTGTTGCGGACATACCGGGTATCGTGGAGGGGGCCTCGGCGGGCAAGGGGCTTGGCATAGGTTTTTTGAAGCACATAGAAAGGACCGCGATGCTCCTTATTGTCCTCGATACCTCTTCAGGCTCTCCTGAAGGGGACTACAGGATATTGCTGTCCGAGCTCGGTTCATACAAAGAAGAGCTGCTCCGCAGGAAAAGGCTCATTGTCCTTAATAAGGTTGACCTTGTGCCGCAAGGTGACCGTGCGGAATGGGAGGGCTTTTTCATGGGAATGGGCGAACGGGCCCTGTCGGTGAGCGCTCTCAAGCGGTGGGGGATCGATCAGCTGAAAAGCGAGTTGGCGAAAAGAGGGCCGGAGATAAGGGATTGCGGAATCCCTGCCGGGAATGCGTGATGACGGAAATGGTGCAAAAGGGAAAAACGGGCGGCAGCATAAAATGCAATACCCCCGGCCTGAAAAGGATAGTCGTGAAGATAGGGACGTCGGTCCTTGTGGACGGCACGGGGAAGATCAGCCCTGCAAAGATACGGAACATAGCGAAGCAGGTAAGGGTCGTGAAAGATGCCGGGGTTGAAGTCATCGTTGTATCGAGCGGAGCGATAGCCTGCGGCATGGAGACCCTTGACCTTACGAAAAAACCGAAGGAGATGGCGAAAAGGCAGGCCCTTGCGTCAATCGGCCAGGTTATGCTGATGAAGATGTACATGCAGGCCTTTGAAAAAGAGAAGATGAATGTGGGGCAGATACTCCTTACCCACGAAGACATCAAGAACAGGACCCGGTGCCTTAACCTCATGAATACCCTGGATATGCTTATTTCCATGGATATCGTGCCGGTGATCAATGAAAATGACGCCCTCTCCTTTCAGGAGATAAGGTTCGGGGACAACGACAACCTGTCGGCGCTTATTGCGCAGATAGCCAGCGCTGACCTTCTTCTTCTCCTCTCCGATGTGGAAGGGTTATTTGAAAGGGACCCGAACAGGTACCCTGACGCCCGGATGATACGGGTGGTAAAGAAGGTAGACGAGGACATAGAAAAGACAGCGGCAGGAACGCAAAGCGAGAAGAGCATCGGAGGAATGGTGAGCAAGCTTGAGGCCGCCAGGAAGGCCGGCCATTACGGCATTGCCACGAGGGTGGTCTTCGGCGACAGAGAGAACGTTATCGTGAAGGTGGTCAAGGGCGAAGAGATCGGCACCCTCTTCCTCCCCGGGAGGAAGCTTGCTCGGAGGAAATGGTGGACGGCCTTTGCCTTCAAGGTAAGGGGCACGGTGCTGATCGATGAAGGGGCCGAGCGTGCTGTCGTGGACAACTGCAAGAGCCTTCTGCCGTCGGGGATAATAAAGGCAGAGGGCCATTTCTCAAGCGGGGAGTGCATAGAGGTAAAAAACACAAGCGGCACGGTCATTGCCAAGGGAATAACG